>Ga0102594_1000051_pt1 | contig 231857 bp, 209 predicted proteins | sample AraplaCol_mLB_r2_2_FD_76863 | JGI IMG/M metagenome (GOLD analysis project Ga0102594, IMG submission 76863) | Arabidopsis root microbial communities from North Carolina, USA - plate scrape MF_Col_mLB_r2 (SPADES assembly) (version 2) | ecosystem: Host-associated > Plants > Roots > Endosphere... | reverse complement strand
CTCTGAGGCTTCTTCCTCAGCGAAGCGCACGCACCAGCGCGTCGTAGACCAGCCGCACGCGCGCCGGCACCGGCGAGCGCTGCGAGCGGTACACATGGATCGGCCAGGGCTCCGGCGCCTCGGCCTGCAGCACCGCCACCAGATCGCCCGAACGCAGCAGCGGCTCGGCCAGCGGGCCCACCAGCTGGCCGAAGCCCAGCCCGGCCACGACCGCCGCGCATTCCGCATCGACGTCGTCGGTGACGAAGGCCGGCGCCTGTGGCGCCATCTGCTGGCCCTTTCCGAAGAACCACGGCCAGGGACGGCCCGAGCCGCGGTCCATCAAGGCCGTCTGCGGCATCTTTGCAAGTTCTGCCAGGGACTTTGGCGCACCCACGCGTGCGATCAACGAAGGCGCGGCCACCACGTGCAGCGCCATCTTTCCCACCGTTCGTGCCACGAAGCGCGCATCGCGCACCGGGCCGGCGCGCACGCCGATGTCGATCTGCTGGTCGACCACGTCGGCATGCTCTTCCGACAGGCGCAGGTCCAGCACCAGGCCCGGGTGGTCGGCCAGCATCGGCGCCAGCGCCTGCGGGATCAGGCGCCGGCCGAACACGTTGGGTGCCGTCACGCGCACCGTGCCCGTGTGCTGCGAAGGGCTGCGACGGTCCGTACGGTGGAACAGCGAGTCGACGCCGCCCAGCGCCTCGCGCGCACGGCCCGCCAGCTGGCGGCCGAAGTCGGTGAGCTGCACGCCGCGCGTGCTGCGGTGGAACAGCGGCTCGCCCAGCTCCTCCTCCAGCTCGCGAACCGCGCGGGTCACGACCTGGGGCGAGACCGACAGGCGCACGGCGGCGTCGCGGAAGTTGGCGGCGTCGGCGGCGGCGCAGAAGACGCGCAGTGCGTCGAGTCGGTTGGACATGGAGTGTTCCAGGTTGAGGAATTCTGAACTCGCCAGAGTTTCATTTACGGGAATGCGCGGATTTTCCACACTGCAGCCATCCCTTCAACGCAGCAGCAAAGGAAATCACCATGACCAACGTTCAAGACAACATCCGCGGCAAGGTCGCCATCGTCACCGGCGCCAGCAGCGGCCTGGGCGAATCGACCGCCCGCCACCTGGCCGCGCGCGGCGCAAAGGTGGTGCTCGCGGCCCGCCGCACCGACCGCCTGGACAAGGTGGTGGCCGAGATCCGCGAGGCCGGCGGCGAGGCGATCGCCGTTGCCACCGACGTGGCCGTGCGCGCCGACCTGGACAAGCTCGCGGCCGCCACCGTCGAGGCCTACGGCCGCATCGACGTGCTGGTGAACAACGCCGGCGTGATGCCGCTGTCGCCCATCGAGAAGCTCAAGGTCGAGGAGTGGGACCGCACCATCGACGTCAACATCAAGGGCGTGCTCTATGGCATCGCCGCGGTGCTGCCGCGCATGAAGGCGCAGGGCAGCGGGCACATCGTCAACATCGCTTCCATTGCCGGGCTGAAGGTGTTCACGCCCATCGGCACCGTCTACAGCGCCACCAAGTTCGCGGTGCGCGCCATCTCCGAAGGCCTGCGGGTGGAGGTGGGCAACAGCGGCGTGCGGGTGACCATCGTCTCGCCCGGCGCGGTGGAATCGGAGCTGAAGTTCGGCACCAGCGACGCGGAGACCGCGGCGGGCGTGAAGGCCTTCTACGAGGCCAGCCAGATCCCGGCCGACTCGGTGGCGCGCGCTGTCGTCTATGCGGTGGAGCAGCCGGCCGAGGTGGACATCAACGAGGTCGTGCTGCGGCCGGTGTCGCAGGACTTCTGACCGGCGGCCGGCCCTGCCATTGGGCAGGGCACCACCCAAGGCCAAAGACCCGCAGAACCTGCGGGCCTTTGGCCTTCCCTTTGGCCACAAAGTTTTGCAAAATAGAACGACCGTTCGTTTTATTTCGGATCCGTGACCATGCCCGCCACCGCTGCTCCCGCCAAGGCCGCCCGCGCCGCACAAAAGGGCCAGCAGACCAAGGCCGTCATCATCGACGCGGCCCTGAACCTGGCCGCGCAGATCGGCTTGGAAGGCCTGTCCATCGGCGCCATCGCCGAGGTCACGCAGATGAGCAAGTCCGGCGTGTTCGCCCATTTCGGCTCGCGCGAGGAACTGCAGATCTCGGTGGTGCGCGAGTACCACGTGCGCTTCGAGCAGGAAGTGTTCTATCCGGCGCTCACCGCCCCGCGCGGCCTGCCGCGCCTGCGCGCGCTGTTCGCCAACTGGATGAAGCGCACCTCGACCGAGATCGACTCGGGCTGCATCTACATCAGCGGTGCGGTGGAATTCGACGACCGCCCGGGCCCGGTGCGCGACGCGCTGGCCGAGTCGGTCAACATCTGGCTCGCCGCCATGCTGCGCGCCGTGGAGCAGGCCCAGGAGGAAGGCCACCTGCGTGCCGACGCCGATGCGCAGCAGATCGCCTTCGAGATCCATGCCCTGATCCTCGCGCTGCACTACGAGGCCCGCTTCCTGCGCAACCCCGTTTCCATGAAGCGCGCCAACGCGGGCTTCGCCAACATCATCGCGCGTAGCAGCACGCCCGCTGCGCCGGCCGACGATGCCGAGCCCGCCCGTGCGGCCCGGTCCAAGGCGGCCTGAGCCGCCATCCGCTGTTTTTTCCTCCCCCTTCTTTCTTCTCTGATCTTTCCAGGAGATTCGCATGCCAGCCTACAACCCGCCCCTCCGCGACATGCAGTTCGTGATGCACGAGGTGCTCAACGTCACCGAGGAGCTGAAGGCGCTGCCCGCCCACGCCGACGTCGATGCCGACACCATCAACGCGGTGATCGAGGAAGCCGGCAAGTTCGCCGCCGAGGTGACCTTCCCGCTGAACATCTCGGGTGACGAGGAAGGCTGCAAGCTGGACAAGCTCACGCACGAAGTCACCACGCCCAAGGGCTTCAAGGACGCCTACGCCAAGTACGTCGAAGGCGGCTGGGCGGCGCTGTCCTGCGACCCCGAATACGGTGGCCAGGGCCTGCCCTTCGTGGTCAACCAGTGCCTGTACGAGATGCTCAACAGCGCCAACCAGGCCTGGACCATGTACCCCGGCCTCTCGCACGGCGCCTACGAAGCCCTCCACGCCCACGGCACCGCCGAGCAGAAGAAGACCTACCTGCCCAAGCTCACCAGCGGCGAGTGGACCGGCACCATGTGCCTGACCGAACCCCACTGCGGCACCGACCTGGGCCTGCTGCGCACCAAGGCCGAGCCGCAGGCGGACGGCACCTACCGCATCACCGGCAACAAGATCTTCATCTCGGCCGGCGAGCACGACATGGCCGAGAACATCATCCACCTGGTGCTGGCCCGCCTGCCCGATGCGCCCAAGGGCAGCAAGGGCATCAGCCTGTTCGCCGTGCCCAAGTACCACGTGAAGGCCGACGGCTCGCTGGGCGAGCGCAACCCGATCTTCTGCGCGGGCCTCGAGCACAAGATGGGCATCCACGGCAACGCCACCGCGCAGATCGTGATCGAAGGCGCCATCGGCACCATGGTGGGCGAGCCCAACAAGGGCCTGGCCGCCATGTTCGTGATGATGAACGCCGCCCGCCTGGGCGTGGGCAACCAGTCGCTGGGCCTGACCGAAGTGGCCTTCCAGAACGCGCTGGCCTACGCCAAGGACCGCGTGCAGATGCGCTCGCTCTCCGGCGTGAAGGCCAAGGACAAGGAAGCCGACCCGATCATCGTGCACCCCGACGTGCGCAAGATGCTGATGACCGCCAAGGCCTACGCCGAAGGCGGCCGCGCGCTGCAGATCTTCTGCACGCTGCTGCTGGACAAGGCCCACAACCATCCCGACGAGAAGGTGCGCAAGGAGAGCGACGACATGGTCGCGCTGCTGACCCCGATCGTGAAGGCCTTCATCACCGACAACGGCCACATCGCGACCAACCACTGCATGCAGGTCTTCGGCGGCCATGGCTTCATCAAGGAATGGGGCATGGAGCAGTTCGTGCGCGACAACCGCATCAACATGATCTATGAAGGCACCAACACCATCCAGTCGCTGGACCTGCTGGGCCGCAAGATCCTGGGCAACAACGGCGCCTCGCTGAAGAAGTTCGGCAAGCTCGTGGGCAAGCTGGTGGAGGAGGAGGGCGTCAACGAGAAGATGTCCGAGTTCATCACCCCCATCGCGGTGCTGGGCGACAAGCTCACCAAGTTCACGACCGAGATCGGCTTCAAGGGCTTCCAGAACCCCGACGAGGTGGGCGCCGCCGCGGTGGACTACCTGCGCGTGGCGGGCCACTTCGTGTTCGGCTACCTGTTCGCCCGCATGGCCCAGGTCGCCCTGCGCGAGATCGCCGCCGGCAACCAGGACCCCTTCTACGTCGCCAAGCTGCAGACCGCGCGCTTCTACTTCGCCAAGCTCTTCCCCGAGACCGCGACGCTGATGCTCACGGCCCGCGCCGGCGCCAAGCCCCTGATGGACACCGAAGCCGCCTTGGCCTGATCGCTTGAACGCGGTTCCCACCCTGAACGCCGAGCCCGGAGGCCGAATCATGAAGCGTTGTCTCGCAGCCGTTCTCTTCCTGGCGGGCACCAGTGCGGCCCTGGCGCAGATGAGCCCCGTGGGCGTCTGGCGCAGTGTCGACGACAAGACCGGCGAATCGAAGGCCGAGATCCGCATCGTCGACAAGGCCGGCGCGCTCAACGGCCGCATCGAGAAGACCCTGCGCAAGGACGCCAAGCCCGATGCCGTGTGCGACGAGTGCACCGACGACCGCAAGGCCAAGCCCATCGCGGGCCTGGAGATCATCCGCGGCGGTGCCAAGGCCGAAGGCAAGGACGTCTGGGAAGGCGGAAAGATCCTCGACCCCGAGAACGGCAAGGAATACCGCGCCAGCTTCACGCCCATCGAAGGCGGCAAGAAGCTGGAAGTGCGCGGCTACCTCGGCCCGTTCTGGCGGACTCAAACCTGGAACCGCGTCCAGTAACCCATTCAAGAAATTCACACCATGTCCAGATTCCAAGTGAAGAAAGTCGCCGTGCTCGGCGCCGGCGTGATGGGCGCGCAGATCGCGGCCCACCTGGTCAACGTCCGCGTGCCGGTCGTGCTGTTCGACCTGCCGGCCAAGGAAGGCCCGAAGAACGGCATCGTGACCCGCGCCGTCGACAACCTGAAGAAGCTCAAGCCCTCGCCCCTGGGCGTGGCCAAGGACGCCGAGCTGATCGAGCAGGCCAACTACGAGGACGACATCGCCAAGCTGGGTGAATGCGACCTGGTCATCGAGGCCATCGCCGAGCGCATGGACTGGAAGCTCGACCTGTACAAGAAGATCGCGCCGCACGTGGCCAAGCATGCGATCCTGGCCTCCAACACCTCGGGCCTGTCGATCACCAAGCTGAGCGAGGCGCTGCCGGAGCAGTTGAAGCCGCGCTTTTGCGGCATCCACTTCTTCAACCCGCCGCGCTACATGTTCCTGGTCGAGCTGATCAACACGCCGACCACGCAGCCGCAGGTGCTGGACGACCTCGAAGCCTTCGTCACCAGCGCGCTGGGCAAGGGCGTGGTGCGCGCCAAGGACACGCCCAACTTCATCGCCAACCGCGTCGGCATCGCCGGCATGCTGGCCACGCTGAAGGAAGTGGAGAAGTTCGGCCTGACCTCCGACGTGGTGGACGACCTCACCGGCAAGAAGCTGGGCCGCGCCAGCTCGGGCACCTTCCGCACCGCCGACGTGGTGGGCCTGGACACCATGGCCCACGTCGTGAAGACGCTGCAGGACAACCTGGACGAGAAGAGCGACCCGTTCTACCCTAACTTCGCCACGCCGCCGGTGCTGGCCGCGCTGATCGAGAAGGGCAACCTGGGTCAGAAGACCAAGGCGGGCTTCTACAAGAAGGCCGGCCGCGACATCCTGCGCTTCGACCTGGCCGAGGGCGACTACGTGCCCAGCGGCGCCAAGGCCGACGAGGTGTATGGCCGCATGCTCAAGAAGCCGGCCGCGCAGCGCCTGAAGCTGCTGCGCGAGAGCGAAGGACCGCAGGGTCAGTTCCTTTGGGCCATCCTGCGCGACAGCTTCCATTACGCCGCCGTGCACCTGGCGACCATCGCCGAGAGCGCGCGCGACGTGGACTTCGCCATGCGCTGGGGCTTCGGCATGCAGCAGGGCCCCTTCGAGCTGTGGCAGGAAGCCGGCTGGACGCAGGTGGCGCAGTGGATCAAGGAAGACATCGACGCCGGCAAGGCGCTGTCGAGCGCGCCGCTGCCTGCCTGGGTGTTCGAAGGCCCCGTGGCCAGCGCCGGCGGCGTGCACACGCCCGAAGGCTCGTGGAGCGCCGCTGAAAGCCGCTTCGTGCCGCAGCGCCGCCTGCCGGTGCATGCGCGCCAGCTCTTCCCGGAAAGCGTGCGCGGCGCCAATGCGCCCAAGGCCGAGGAATCGGGCCGCACCATCAGCGACGAAGGCGACGTGCGCGTCTGGACGCTGGACGAGGAAGTGCTCATCGCCAGCATCCACTCGAAGATGAACGCCATCAGCCCCGACGTGGCCGAGGCGCTGGCCGCTGCGGTCGAGCTGGCCGAAAAGGAATTCAAGGGCCTGGTGATCTGGTCGCCGGACGACAAGTTCTCCGTCGGCGCCGACCTGCAGGCCATGCTGCCCGCCTTCGTGGTGGCCGGCATCGGCGCGGTCGAAGGCGCGGAAGAGGCGCTGCAGCAGGTGATGCTGCGCATCCGCTATGCCGGCGTGCCGGTGGTCTCGGCCGTGCGCGGCATGGCCCTGGGCGGCGGCTGCGAGCTGGCCATCCATTCGTCGGCGCGCGTCGCCGCGATGGAAAGCTACATCGGCCTGGTGGAAGTGGGAGTGGGCCTGGTCCCCGGCGCCGGCGGCCTGACCTACATCGCCCGCCGCGCTGCCGAGCGCGCGGAGGCCTCGACCGGCACCGACCTGCTGCCCTTCCTCACCGAGGGCTTCACCGCGGCCGCCATGGCCAAGGTGGGCACCAGCGCGCTGGAATCGCGCCAGCTGGGCTACCTGCTGGACAGCGACGTGATCGTGCCCAACAAGGACGAGCTGCTCTACGTGGCGCTGCAGCAGGTCAAGGCCATGAGCGAGGCCGGCTGGCGCGCGCCGATGAAGCGCAAGTTCAAGGTGGCCGGCCGCTCGGGCGCCGCCACCATCAAGGGCCAGCTGGTCAACATGCGCGACGGCGGCTTCATCAGCGAGCACGACTTCCACATCGCCGGCCTGATCGCCGGCGTGCTGACCGGCGGCGACGTCGATGCCGGCACGCTGGTCACCGAGGAATACCTGATGGCGCTGGAGCGCAAGGCCTTCTGCTCGCTGATCCTGCACCCCAAGACGCAGGAACGGATCATGGGCATGTTGAGCACGGGCAAGCCCGTTCGCAACTGAAGCAGCGCACGCCAAGGAACATCAAATGAGCAAGCAAGTTCAAGACGCCTACATCGTCGCCGCCACCCGCACGCCCATCGGCCGTTCGCACCGCGGCTACTTCCGCAACACCCGCCCGGACGACCTCCTGGCCACCACGCTGAAGGCGGCCATCGCCCAGGCGCCGGGCCTGGACCCGAAGGCCATCGAGGACATCATCTGCGGCTGCGCCATCCCCGAGGCGCAGCAGGGCCTGAACGTGGCGCGCATCGGCGCGGTGCTGGCCGGCCTGCCGACCTCCATCGGCGGCATCACGGTGAACCGCTTCTGCGCATCGGGCCTGTCGGCCGTGCAGATGGCCGCCGACCGCATCCGCGTGGGCGAGGCCGAGGTGATGATCGCCGCCGGCGTGGAAAGCATGAGCATGGTGCCCATGATGGGCAACGCGCCTTCGCTCTCGCCCTCGATCTTCGATCGCGATGGCGACGTGGGCATCGCCTACGGCATGGGCCTGACGGCCGAGAAGGTGGCGCAGCAGTGGAAGGTCAGCCGCGAGGCGCAGGACGCCTTCGCGCTGCAGTCGCACCAGCGCGCCATCGCCGCGCAGCAGGCCGGCGAGTTCAAGGACGAGATCACCCCCATCGAGGTGACCGACCGCACGGCCGACCTGGAGAGCGGCGAAGCGATTGCAAAGAGCCGCATCGTCACGCTCGACGAAGGCCCGCGCCCCGACACCAGCGTCGAAGGCTTGGCCAAGCTGCGCACCGTGTTCGCCGCGCGCGGCTCGGTCACGGCCGGCAACAGCTCGCAGACCTCGGACGGCGCCGGCGCGCTGATCCTGGCCAGCGAGAAGGCGGTGAAGCAGTTCGGCCTGACGCCGCTGGCCCGCTTCGTGAGCTTCGCCAGCAAGGGCGTGCCGCCGTCCATCATGGGCATCGGCCCGATCGAGGCCATTCCCGCCGCGCTGCGCTATGCCGGCCTGAACCAGAACGACATCGACTGGTTCGAGCTGAACGAAGCCTTCGCCGCGCAGTCGCTGGCCGTGCTCAACACGCTGGGCCTGGACCCGGCCAAGGTCAACCCGATGGGCGGCGCGATCGCGCTGGGTCACCCGCTGGGTGCGACGGGTGCGATCCGCTCGGCCACGGTGGTGCACGCGTTGCGCCGCAAGAACCTGAAGTACGGCATGGTCACGATGTGCGTGGGCATGGGGCAGGGCGCGGCCGGCATCTTCGAGCGCGTCTGACGCCCGGGGCGCCGGCCCTCGCCGGCGCTTGCTTGCGAATCCAGGGCGGCGGATCGCCCGCGTTTCATGACAGGAGGCGGCATGCAGACGCAGACATTGCAGGTGGAGGACGGCGCGCGCATCGCCCTGCGCCGCTACGCGGGCGAGGGCGCACCGCGCGCCAGCATCGTCATCGGCGGCGCCATGGGCGTGCGGCAGGCCTTCTACGAGCCCTTCGCGCGCTGGCTGGCGAAGCAGGGCTTCACCGTCTGGAGCTTCGACTACCGCGGCAGCGGCGACTCGCTGGACGGGGCGCCGCTGCGCAGCGTGAAGGCCGACCTGTTCGACTGGGCGCGCGACTACGAGGCGGTGATCGACACCGCCAAGGCGGCGCTGCCCGGCCAGCCGCTCTACCTGCTGGGCCACAGCCTGGGCGCCCAGTTGCCCGGCTTCCTGCAGAAGCCAGAGCAGGTCGACGGTCTCATCAGCATCGCCGCCGGCAGCGGCTACTGGCGCGAGAACGCGCCCAGGCTCAAGCGCAGCGTCCTCTATTTCTGGTTCGTGCTGGTGCCGCTGGCCACGCGCATCTGGGGCTACTTCCCCGGGCGCAAATTGCGCAAGGTGGGCGACCTGCCGCGCGGCGTGATCCTGCAGTGGCGCAAGTGGTGCCTGCACCCGCGCTACAGCGTGGGCGCCGAGGGCGAGCTGGCGGCGCGCAGCTACGCCCGCGTGCGCTTCCCGGTGCTGGCACTGTCGATGACCGACGACGAGCTGATGACGCTGGCCGGCACGCAGAGTCTGCTGAGCTTCTACCCGGGCGCACCCAACGCGCTGGAGCGCATCGCGCCGGCGGATGTGCAGGCGCGGCGCATCGGCCACTTCGGCTTCTTTCGCGAGCAGTTCAGCCAGAGCCTGTGGCCGGGCCTGGTCGAGCGGCTGCAGCGCCTGGGCGCGCTCGCCGCAGTGCAGCAAGGCGGCGTCACAAACACGACTGCCTGAACGGGCAGAGCGGACGCACACTGCGCCCATGAGCCATCCACACCCCTTCGACGAGGCGCTGCGCCTGTCGCACAGCGATCTGCAATCCGGCCTGTTCAAGGGCCGGACCAGCCCGGCCTACTGGAACATGGTCGGCCCCTTCGGCGGCGCCACGGCCGCCATCGTGCTGCAGTCGGTGCTGCAGCATCCCGACCTGCTGGGCGAGCCGGTGGCCCTGACGGTGAACTTCGCCGCCGCCATCGAGGAAGGGGAGTTCGAGGTGCTGGCGACGCCCGTGCGCACCAACCGTTCGACGCAGCACTGGACGGTGAGCATCTCGCAGAAGGGCGAGATCAACACCACCGGCACCGTCTTCACCGCGCTGCGCCGCGAGACCTGGGGCGAGAGCGACCTGCCCGCGCCCGAGGTGCCGCCGCCCGTCGACGTGGAGCGCCTGTCCATCGGCCCGCAGGGAGTGGCCTGGCTCTCGCAATACGAGATGCGCCCCGTCAGCGGCACGCCGCCCGTGGTCTGGGACGGCAGCGGCACGCACAGCGAGAGCCGGCTGTGGCTGCGCGAATCGCCGCCGCGGCCGCTGGACTTCGCGTCGCTGGCCGCCATGAGCGACATGTTCTTCCCGCGCGTGTGGCTGCGCCGTGCGACGCGCGTGCCGGCCGGGACGGTGTCCATCACCACCTACTTCCATGCCGACGCGGCGCTCTTGGCGCAGGTGGGCACCGGCTACCTGCTGGGGCGCGCCCATGCGCAGCGCTTCTTCAGCGGCTACTTCGACCAGAGCGCCCACCTGTGGACCGAAGGCGGGCAGCTGCTGGCCACGAGCAACCAGATCGTGTACTACAAGGAGTGAGCTGACATGAGCTCGAAGGCAGCCCTCATCGTCGGTGCCGGCGACGCCACCGGTGGCGCCATCGCCCGCCGCTTCGCCCGCGAGGGCTACGTAGCCTGCGTTACCCGCCGCAGCCTGGACAAGCTGCAGCCGCTGGTCGCGCAGATCGAGGCCGATGGCGGCCGCGCCCGCGCCTTCGCCAGCGACGCGCGCAAGGAAGAGGAAGTGGTGGCCCTGGTCGAGCAGGTCGAGGCCGAGGTGGGGCCGATCGAAGTGCTGGTGTTCAACATCGGCGCCAACGTGCCCGAGAGCATCCTCAGCGAGACCGCGCGCAAGTACTTCAAGGTGTGGGAGATGGCCTGCTTCGGCGGCTTCCTCAATGCGCGGGAGGTGGCCAAGCGGATGGTGGCGCGGCCGATGCCCGCCGGCGGGCACCGCGGCACCATCCTGTTCACCGGCGCCACCGCCTCGATGCGCGGCGGCGCCAACTTCGCGGCGTTCTCCGGCGCCAAGATGGCGCTGCGAGCCCTGGCCCAGAGCATGGCGCGCGAACTGGGCCCGCAGGGCGTGCACGTGGCGCACGTGGTGGTGGACGGCGCCATCGATACCGAGTTCATCCGCAGCAACTTCCCCGAACGCTACGCGCTCAAGGCGCAGGATGGCATCCTGAACCCCGAGCACATCGCCGACATGTATGCCATGCTGCATCGCCAGCCGCGCGACGCCTGGACGCACGAGCTGGACCTGCGGCCCTGGTCCGAGAAGTTCTGACAGAGACCGAGGAGACATCCCACGTGAGCAAGACCGTCGACTTCTATTTCGACTTCGGCAGCCCCGCCGCCTACATCGCCTGGACGCAGCTGCCGCGCATCGCGCAGGAAGCGGGCGCCACGCTGGTGTGGAAGCCCATGCTGCTCGGGGGCGTGTTCCAGGCCACCGGCAACCGCTCGCCGGTCGAGATTCCTGCCAAGGGCCCGTACGTCATGGCCGATCTGCGGCGCTGCGCGCAGCGCTTTGGCATCTCCTTCGAGCACAACCCCTATTTCCCGATCAACACGCTGCTGCTGATGCGCGGCGCCATCGGCATGCAGCTGCACGAGCCGGCGCGCTTCGACGCGTACGTGAGCACGGTGTATCGCGCCATCTGGGTCGACGGCCGCAACATGAACGACCCGGCCACCGTCGGCGCCGTGCTGCAGCAGGCCGGCTTCGATGCCGCGAGAATCCTCGCCCTGACCCAGCAGCAGGACGTGAAGGACCGCCTTCGCGCCGTCACCGAGGAAGCGGTGGCGCGCGGCGTGTTCGGCGCGCCCACCATGTTCGTCGGCTCCCAGATGTTCTGGGGCCAGGATCGCCTGGACTTCGTGCGCGAAGCCCTACTTTCAAACCAAGAGAGCACTTCATCATGAGCGACATCCTCGTGCACACCGAAGCCGGTGTGACCACCATCACCTTCAACCGGCTCGAGAAGAAGAACTCGATCACCGCCGCCATGTACGGCGAGATGGCCGATGCGCTGGAGCAGGCCGCGGGCGACAGCGCCTCGCGCGTCGTGCTGATCCAGGGCGACGCCACCATCTTCAGCGCGGGCAACGACCTGGGCGATTTCCTGAACAAGCCGCCGTCGACCGAGGACTCGCCGGTGTTCCGCTTCATGCGCGCGCTGGCCGGCTTTCCCAAGCCGGTCGTGGCGGCCGTGTGCGGACCGGCCGTGGGCATCGGCACCACCATGCTGTTCCATTGCGACCTGGTCTATGCCGGCGACAACGCGGCCTTCTCCATGCCCTTCGTGAACCTGGGCCTGTGCCCGGAATTCGCCTCCAGCGCGCTGGTGCCGCAGATGTTCGGCTACCACCGCGCGGCCGAGGCGCTGCTGCTGGGCGAGCCTTTCATGGCCGAGGCGGCCCTGGAGATCGGCCTGGTCAACCGCGTGGTGCCGCCCACCGAGTGCAACGGCATCGCCCACCAGCAGGCCCGCAAGCTCGCGGCCAAGCCGATGTCGGCCCTGGTCGAGACCAAGCGCCTGATGAAGCAGGGCCAGCAGGCCCCGCTGCTGGAGCGCATGGCCGAGGAGGGCAAGAGCTTCGGCCGCATGCTGCGCGAGCCGGCGGCGCGCGAGGCCTTCACGGCCTTCATGGAAAAGCGCAAGCCGGACTTCTCGAAGTTCTGAGCGGTTTCGCGCGGCCCGGCCCTCAGGGCCGTTCTGCCTGTGCGAGATAGCTGTCCATCGCAGCGGACCAGAGCGCGGGCGTCTGATGGATCAGGTGCCCGATCTGGCCCGGCGGCGGGGCGTAGGTCAGGAAGCTGCCCTTGCCGCCCGCGGCCACGAAGGCATCGAAGTTCGCGCGGCTGTGATCGAGGCTGTAGAACGGGTCCTTGTCGCCGTAGAGCCAGAGCTCGGGCTTCTTGAAGGCCGCGCCGCGGCGGAACAGCACCGGGTTGACGCGGCCGGCATCCAGGCAACGATCGCCCACCCAGCCGCCGACGAAATTGACGACGCCTTCGAATTCGTCCGGGCGGGCGCCCGCGTAGACCACCGAGAGGATGCCGCCGCGCGACACGCCGCCGATCATCAGGCGCCTGCTGTCCACGGTGGCCATCGTCTTCACGTGGGACATCACGGCATCCAGGTCGCTCACCGCGCGATCCATGCCCGGCAGGCTCAGCTCGGCGCGGCATGCATAGCGCGAGCGATCCGGCTCGAATCCCTCGTCGTAGAGTCCATCGGACTTCCCGCGGCCCCGGCGCTGGGGCATCAGCACCTGCCAGCCCTTGTCGACGAAGTACTGGGCCACGTCGGGGCTGGTCCATGTGAAGCGGAACCATTCCGGCTTGTTGCCCTCGCCGGTGGAGCCGTGGTTGAAGATGAGCGTGGGAAAGGGCCCCGGGCCCGGTGGCAGATAGCTCACCATCTCCAGCGTCTGCGCCTTGCCGTCCTCCACCCAGGGCGTGGGAACGCGGGTGACGCGGCGCTCGTAGCGGAAGGGCTGCTGCGTCAGCACGCCGGCCGCCTGTAACTTGTCGCCGGGCTTCCAGACGGAGAGCTCTATGGTGGCGCCGTCGGCGCGCAGGCGAAGGATCGCCGTGGCGCCGGTCTGCAGGTGCGCATGCAATTCGTCGCCGACGAACTCGGCCTGCAGCCGCTCGGTGATCTGCTGCTGCTTCGCGCTCGCGCCGGTGTAGACGAGCGTGGCCTGGCGCTCGCCGACCTGCTCGACGGCGACGTTCACATCGCACTGCCGCGCGAAGCAGGCCCAGCCGCGCCAGATCCCGCTCCATCGGGCCTTGTCGGCAGCGAGCGATGCCTCCGGGGCAAGCACTTTCACGTCGCCCGGCAGGGGCGCCGCGACTTCGCTCTCCGACGGGCCCGCCTGAAGCTGGGCCATGTAGGCGGGCCATGCGGTCTGCGCCCAGGCGCCGCCCGCGCAGGCCATCGCCATCGCCGCGGCGCAGATCGCCCGGCGCACGGCTACTTCTCGATCGGGCGCGGACGCCCGCTCTCGTCGATGGCCACGTAGGTCAGCGTGGCTTCCGTCACCTTGATGTACTCGCCTTGCGCCCGGAAGCGCTCGGCGAACACCTCCACCTTCACCGTGATCGAAGTGCGGCCCACGCGCACCAGCGAGGAGTAGAAGGACAGGATGTCGCCCAGGCGCACCGGCTGCTTGAACACGAACTCGTTCACCGCCACCGTGGCCTGGCGGCCCTTGGCATAGCGCGCCGGAATCACCGAGCCGGCCAGGTCGACCTGGGCCATCACCCAGCCGCCGAAGATGTCGCCGTTGGCGTTGCAGTCCGCCGGCAAGGGGATCACCTTGAGCACCAGCTCCATGTCGGCCGGCAGGCTCTTCAGGGTGGGCGGCAGCTTGGCGCTGGAAATGGTGGACATGGGCACAATCTGTAGGAAAACGAATCCCACGATTGTCCCTCATGCGTCGCAGCGGCGAAGCCCTCCCATCCCCCTCCCACGCCAGCCCGGTGCCCGGTGCGCCCCTGGCCGAACGTTCCGACGCCGCCACGCTGGCGCGGCTCTTTCCCTACCTCTGGCACTACAAGTGGCGCGTGGTCTTCGCGCTGCTGTTCATGGTGGGCGCCAAGGTGGCCAACGTGGGCGTGCCCATCCTGCTCAAGCACCTGGTGGACGCCATGACCCTCCAGCCGGGCGATCCGCGCGCGTTGCTGGTGGTGCCGGCGGCGCTGCTGCTGGCCTACGGGCTGCTGCGCTTCTCCACTTCGGCCTTCACCGAGCTGCGCGAACTGGTCTTCGCCAAGGCCACCGAGGGCGCCTCGCGCCGCATTTCGCTGGAGGTGTTCAGGCACCTGCATGCGCTGTCGCTGCGCTTCCACCTGGAGCGCCAGACCGGCGGCATGACGCGCGACATCGAGCGCGGCACGCAGGCGGTGCATTCGCTCATCTCCTATTCGCTCTACAGCATCGTGCCGACGCTGATCGAGCTGGTGCTGGTGTTGTCGATCCTGTCGGTTCGCTTCGACCCCTGGTTCGCGGTCATCACCGGCGTGGCGCTGGTGTTCTACATCTTCTTCACCGTGACGGTGACCGAGTGGCGCACGCACTTCCGCCGCACCATGAACGAGCTGGGGTCCAAGGCGCAGACCCGGGCCATCGACTCGCTCCTGAACTACGAGACCGTCAAGTACTTCAACAACGAGGACTTCGAAGCAAAACGCTACGACGAGAACCTGGAGCGCTACCGCCGCGCCGCCGTCAAGAGCCAGGCCACGCTGTCGATGCTCAACACCGGCCAGCAACTGCTGATCGCCATCAGCCTGGTGGCGATGCTGTGGCGCGCGACGCAGGGCGTGGTCGACGGCCACATGACGCTGGGCGACCTGGTGATGGTCAACGCCTTCATGATCCAGCTGTACATCCCGCTCAACTTCCTGGGCGTGATCTACCGCGAGATCAAGCAGAACCTCACCGACCTGGACAAGATGTTCGGCCTGCTCGAGCGCGAGCGCGAGGTGGCCGACGTGCCCGGCGCGCAGCCCCTGCGTGCGCACGACAGCGGCGATGCCACCGTGCGCTTCGAGGACGTGAGCTTCGCCTACGAGGCGGCCCGGCCGATCCTCAAGCACGTGAGCTTCGAGATCCCGGCGGGCAAGACGGTGGCGGTGGTGGGGCCTTCGGGCTCGGGCAAGTCCACGCTGGCGCGGCTGCTCTACCGCTTCTACGACGTGCAGCAGGGCACCATCCGCATCGGCGGAGAGAACATCCGCGAGGTGACGCAGGGGAGCGTGCGCCAGGCCATCGGCATCGTGCCGCAGGATACGGTGCTGTTCAACGACACGGTCGAATACAACATCGCCTACGGCCGCCCGGGCGCCACGCACGACGAGGTGGTGGCCGCGGCCAAGGCGGCGCGCATCCATGACTTCATCATGGCCACGCCCAAGGGGTACGAGACGACGGTGGGCGAGCGCGGGCTGAAGCTGTCGGGCGGTGAGAAGCAGCGAGTGGCCATCGCCCGCACGCTCTTGAAGAACCCGCCGGTGATGATCTTCGACGAGGCCACTTCGGCGCTGGACTCGGCCAACGAGCGCGCCATCCAGTCCGAACTCAAGAGCGCCTCGCGCAACAAGACCACGCTGGTGATCGCGCACCGCCTGTCCACCGTGGTCGATGCGCACGAGATCCTGGTGCTGGAGGCCGGCGAGATCGTCGAGCGCGGCACCCATGCGCAGCTGCTGGCCATGCACGGCCGGTATGCGCAGATGTGGGCGCTGCAGAAGATCGAGGCGCCGCAGATCCTGTGAAAGCCACAATTCCAGACATGACCGACAAGATTCCCCTCCTGATCCTCAACAGCCTCTCGCCCGCGCACCAGGCGCAGATGGCGGCCGTCTACGACATCGTCTATGCGCCCACCCCCGAGCTGCGCGCCGCCGCCGTGGCGCAGCATGGCGCGCGCTTTCGCGCGGTGCTCACCATCGGCGTGATCGGCGTCACGCCGGAAGAGATGACGGCGATGCCCAACGTCGAGCTGGTGTGCTGCATGGGCGCGGGCTACGAAGGCCTGCCGCTGGAACTGCTGAAGTCGCGCGGCATCGCCACCGCCAACGGCGCCGGCACCAACGACGACTGCGTGGCCGACCATGCCTTCGGGCTGCTCATCGGCATCGTGCGCGGGATGCGCACGCTGGACATCCAGTGCCGCGCCGGCGTGTGGCGCGAGTCCATTCCGCATCCGCCCAACGTGTCGGGCAAGAAGCTGGGCATCTTCGGCCTGGGCACCATCGGCCAGAAGATCGCCAAGCGGGCCTTCGGCTTCGACATGGAGATCGGCTATCACAACCGCAATCCGCGCGAAGGTGTGGCGCACCGCTACTTCGACAGCCTGCAGTCGCTGGCCGAGTGGGGTGACGTGCTGGTGTGCGCCACGCCCGGCGGCCCGGCCACGCGCCACGTGGTGAACGCGCAGGTGCTCGATGCACTGGGGCCGCAGGGCTTCCTGGTCAACATCTCGCGCGGCAGCGTGGTCGACACCGAAGCTCTTGCCGCTGCACTGCGAGAGAAGCGCATCGCGGGCGCGGGGCTGGACGTGTACGAGAGCGAGCCCAAGCGGCCCGAGCAGCTCATCGGGCTGGACAACGTATTGCTCACTCCGCATCTGGCGGGCTGGTCGCCGGAGGCCACGCAGGCGAGCGTGGATCGGTTCATGGCCAATGCCGAAGGGCACTTCTCGGGGCGGGGTGTGGTTTCGCCTGTCTGATCTTCTTGTGTTCGTGTTCGTGGGAGCTGCGTCGGCGGGCGGTGCGCGCCGGGGGCGCCACGATGTCGGCCCCTTCGGGGCTCCCCTGCGGTGCTCGCGAGGGCGGCCTGCACCGTGGAACTCGCTACGCTGCTGCGCAGCTGCGCTCAGACAGCCACGGTGAGCTAGAAGTTGAAGCACGCAAGGTGCCCTTGCGTGCAGGCCGCCCCCGCTGCGCTCCTCGGCGACATCGAGGCACCCCCCGGCGCGCACCGCCCGCCGACGCAGTGGGCACGTCGCGCCGGTTTCTGGAAGGCCAGGCGGGCCCACGTCGGTCGCTTACCCCCGGAGCCCGGTCTGCGCTACCCGCCGGTGGCCGCCTCTGGGCCGCCGAGGAGCGCAGCGAAGTCGGCCTGCGTGCAAGGGCACCTTGCACGCTTCAATATCTGACTCACTGTGGCTGTCTGAACGGAGCTGCGCAGCAGCGTAGTGAGTTCCGCAGTGCAGGCCGGCTTCGCGAGCACCGCAGGGGAGTCGGCGCGCAGCGCCGACCGGCCCAGTGGCGGCCACCGGCGGGTAGCGCAGGCCGGGCGGCCCATCCAGGGGAAACAGGGCAACAGGAGAAACACATAATCCCCCGCCATGGAAACCAAGTGGTTGGAAGATTTCGTCAGCCTGGCCGAGACGCGCAGCTTCAGCCGCTCGGCCCAGTTGCGCCACGTGACGCAGCCAGCCTTCTCGCGGCGCATCCAGGCACTGGAGGTGTGGGCCGGTGCCGACCTGGTGGACCGCAGCTCCTACCCCACGCGCCTCACGCCCGCCGGCCAGACGCTCTATGCGCAGGCCATCGAGATCCTGCAGGGCCTGCAGAGCACCCGCGCGATGCTGCGCGGCCACTCGACGGCCGGGCAGGACGTGGTCGAGTTCGCGGTGCCGCACACCCTGGCCTTCACCTTCTTCCCGGCCTTTCTCACGCAACTGCGCGAGGAGGGCTTCGGCACGCTCAAGAGCCGGCTCATCGCGCTGAACGTGCATGACGCGGTGCACCGGCTGGTCGAAGGCGGCTGCGACCTGCTCATCGCCTACCACCATCCCTCGCTCCCACTGGAGCTGGACGCCACCCGCTACGAGATGCTGAGCCTGGGCCAGGAGGTGGTCGCGCCGTGGGTGCGGCCCGATGCCCAGGGCGCGCCACGATACTGCCTGCCCGGGCGCGCGGGCCATCCCTTGCCCTACCTGGGCTACGCGCCCGGCGCGTACCTGGGGCGCATGGTCGACCAGTTGCTGAAGGATTCGCCCGTGGCCATGCACCTGGACCGCATCTACGAGACCGACATGGCCGAGGGCCTGAAGGCCATGGCGCTGGAAGGCCACGGCATCGCCTTCCTGCCCCAGAGCGCCGTGCGCAAGGAGGTGCGTTCGCGCAAGCTGGTGAGCGCGCTGCCGCCGGAGATCGACCGGCTCGAAGCAACCATGGACATCCGCGTCTATCGCCAGCGTCCGCTGCCGGCGGCGGGCAGCAAGAGTGCGGCGACGGCGAACGGCGCTCAACCCAAGGGCTCGGCCGCGGCGCTGTGGGACTACCTGAAGGCGGAAGCTGCGGCGCGCTGAAACGCTTGTGCGCCGCACCAACTATGCGGCCCGCGCATAACCCTGGTTACAACAGGCATTGGCGCGAATTGGGTGACAGGCATACAGTCGCGCCAGTTTCGCTGTCACGCAACTCGTTGTTGATTGAATGCACGCCGTGGGGCGTGCATTTTTTTATCTAGCCGGAGCGCAAGCATGGAATCCCGATTCAGGATCGAGCACGACTTTCTCGGCGAGCGGAAGATCCCCGCCGCCGCCTACTGGGGCGTGCACACTGCTCGCGCGGTGGAGAACTTCCCCATCTCGGGCACCCGCATCTCGGCCATGCCGGACCTGGTCCGCGCCCTGGCGCATGTGAAGAAGGCGGCCACCCGCGCCAACGCGGACCTGGGCGCCATCAGCCGCGAGCGCGCCGAGGCCATCATGGCCGCTTGCGACGACGTGGCCGCAGGCAAGCTGCTCGAGGAGTTCGTCGTCGACGTCATCCAGGGCGGCGCCGGCACCTCCACCAACATGAACGCCAACGAGGTCATCTGCAACCTCGCGCTCGAGAAGATGGGGCACCCCAAGGCGAGCTACGAGGTGCTGCATCCCAACGACCACGTCAACGCCTCGCAGAGCACCAACGACGTCTACCCCACGGCGGTGCGCCTGGCGCTGTGGTTCGCCATCGACCGGCTGATCGAGGCCATGGTGCAGCTGCGCGGCGCCTTCGAGGCCAAGGCGCACGAGTTCAAGGACATCCTCAAGATCGGCCGCACCCAGCTGCAGGACGCGGTGCCCATGACCCTGGGCCAGGAGTTCCTCACCTACGCCGTGATGATCGAGGAGGACGAGCAGCGCCTGCGCGAGGCCCGCGCCCTCATCGAGGAGATCAACCTGGGTGCCACCGCCATCGGCACCGGCATCAACGCGCCGCAGGGCTATGCCAGCCTGGCCTGCCAGTACCTGGCCGAGCAGACCGGCGTGCCGCTCAAGCAGGCGGCCAACCTGGTGGAGGCCACGCAGGACACCGGCGCCTTCGTGCAGCTGTCGGGCGTGCTCAAGCGCGTGGCGGCCAAGCTCAGCAAGACCTGCAACGACCTGCGCCTGCTCTCCAGCGGACCGCAGGCGGGCTTCGGCGAGATCAGGCTGCCGGCGCGGCAGGCGGGCTCGTCGATCATGCCGGGCAAGGTCAATCCGGTGATCCCGGAGGTGATGAACCAGGTGGCCTTCGAGGTCATCGGCAACGACGTGACGGTGACCATGGCCTCGGAAGCGGGGCAACTGCAGCTCAACGCCTTCGAGCCGATCATGGGCTGGAGCCTGTTCAAGAGCATCTCGCACCTCAGCCGCGCCTGCCAGACCCTGCAGAAGAACTGCGTGGAGGGCATCGAGGCCAACCGCGAGTTCCTGGCCCGGCGGGTGCGCGAGTCGGTCACCCTGGTCACGGCGCTCAACCCGCTCATCGGCTACGAGAAGGCCGCCCTCATCGCCAAGACGGCGCTGGCCACCGGCGGCGCCATCGACGAGGTGGCCGAGCGGCTGGGCATCATGACCCGCGCCGAGATGGACGCCCTGCTGGTGCCCGAGAAATTGACGCAACCTGTGCGATTGGTCGCACCGGTGCACCCGGAAATCACGCCCTCGGGCACAAAGACTGCTTAGTATTCGGTTACAAGCAGCCTGCGCCAGGCAGGCTCGCTCCACGGCGGCGCGCAGCCCGCCAGGCGGATTCGAAGGCAGTGCGTCGGGCGCACCGGGTTGAACCCGGTACGCCCCACAATGCGGTTGTCTAGAATTTGGCTTTTCGTATCCATTCGTTAACTGAGGAGTGATCCGCATGAAGAAACAACTCGTCGCCCTCGCCGTCACCGCGCTGGCCATGGGCAGCGCCTTTGCACAGGCGAACGACACCCTGGCCAAGATCAAGGCCAGCGGCAGCATTGCCCTCGGCGTGCGTGATTCGTCCGCGCTGTCGTACACGCTGGGCAACGGCAAGTACGTGGGCTTCCACACCGAAATGGGCGAGCGCATCATCGACGACCTGAGCAAGGGCGCCGGCAAGAAGCTGGCCATCAACTACGTGCCGGTCACCTCGCAGAACCGCATCCCTCTGGTGCAGAACGGCACCGTGGACCTGGAGTGCGGCTCCACCACCAACAACGCCACCCGCCAGAAGGACGTGGACTTCGCTTCCACCACCTACGTGGAAGTGGTGCGCATCGCCGTCAAGGCCAACTCGGGCATCAAGGACCTGAAGGACCTGAACGGCAAGACCGTGGCCACCACCACCGGTACCACCTCCGTGCAGACCCTGCGCAAGAACGAGCGCGCCCAGGGCATCGACTTCAAGGAAGTCATGGGCAAGGACCACGCCGACAGCTTCCTGCTGCTGGAGTCGGGCCGCGCCGACGCCTTCGTGATGGACGGCTCGATCCTGGCCGCCAACATCTCCAAGGCCAAGAATCCGAAGGACTTCGCCATCGTCGGCCCCGAGCTGTCGGTCGAGCCGATCGCCTGCATGGTCCGCAAGGGCGACGACGCCTTCAAGAAGGCCGTGGACGAGTCCATCGCCCGCCAGATCAAGGACGGCTCGCTGGCCAAGCTGTACGACAAGTGGTTCATGCAGCCGATCCCGCCGACCAACACGGCGCTGAACCTGCCGCTGTCGGATGCCACCAAGGCGGCTTGGGCCAGCCCGAACAACAAGCCGATGGAAGACTACGCCAAGAAGTAATCCGGCATGACCGAATGACAAGCGCCCGCCCTTCGAGGCGGGCGTTTGTTTATTGAAGAGCAACAAAACAGCGAGGAGTGCCCCCATGGCCTGGGACTGGCAAGTATTCTGCAAGGACACGATCGACGGCGACATCGTCCCCGGGTGCTTCGGCACCGGTGGTGCCTACACCTATCTCAACTGGATGATGTCCGCCTGGGGCTGGACGGTGTCCGTGTCGCTGGTCGGCCTGGCGATCGCGCTGGCGGTCGGCTCCATCGTCGGCATCATGCGCACGCTGCCCGACAACCCGTGGCTCGTGCGCCTGGGCAATGCCTGGGTCGAGCTCTTCCGCAACGTTCCGCTGCTGGTGCAGATCTTCCTGTGGTACCACGTGGTGCCGGCGCTCTTCCCGCTGATGCGGGGGCTGCCGCCCTTCGTGCTGGTGGTGGTCGCGCTGGGCCTGTTCACCTCGGCGCGGATCGCCGAGCAGGTGCGCTCGGGCATCCAGGCGCTGCCCAAGGGCCAGCGCTACGCCGGCATGGCGATGGGCTTCACGACGCCGCAGTACTACCGCTACGTCATCCTGCCGATGGCCTACCGAATCATCCTGCCGCCGCTGACCAGCGAGTCGATGAACATCTTCAAGAACTCCTCGGTGGCCTTCGCGGTGTCGATCGCCGAGCTGACGCAGTTCTACCTGCAGGCCGGCGAGGAAACCTCGCGCAACATGGAGATCTACATCGGCGTGGTGCTCCTGTACATCTTCTCCGCGATGGTGATCAACCGGATCATGGCCTACATCGAGAAGAAGGCCCGCGTGCCCGGCTTCGTTGCCGCAGGCGGAACGGGAGGCCACTGACATGATGAACCTCGACTTCGGTTTCTACAGCTGGGACGTCATCAGCAGCTTCGTGCTGAAGGGCTTCTATTTCAGCGTGATCCTCACGGCCGTCGCCACCCTGGGTGGCATCTTCTTCGGCACCCTGCTGGCGCTGATGCGCCTGTCGGGCAAGAAGTGGCTGGACCTGCCTGCGGCCATCTACGTCAACGGCATGCGCAGCATCCCGCTGGTGATGGTGATCCTGGGCTTCTTCCTGCTGGTGCCCTTCATCATCGGGCGGCCCATCGGCGCCGAGTACTCGGCGGTGATCACCTTCATCGCCTTCGAGGCGGCCTACTTCAGCGAGATCATGCGCGCGGGCATCCAGTCGATCCCGCGCGGCCAGGTCTTCGCCGGGCAGGCGGTGGGCATGACCTATGCGCAGAACATGAAGCTGGTGATCCTGCCGCAGGCTTTCCGCAACATGCTGCCGGTGCTGCTCACGCAGACCATCATCCTGTTCCAGGACACCTCGCTGGTGTATGCGATCGGCGCCTACGACCTGCTCAAGGGCTTCGAGACCGCGGGCAAGAATTTCGGCCGCCCGGTCGAGTCGTACCTGCTCGCCGCGGTCGTCTATTTCATCATCTGCTACTCGCTGTCTTACGTGGTCAAGCGCATCCACAAGAAGATCGCCATCATTCGCTGAGAGAGGAAAAGCCATGGCTGAACAAATGATCAATATCAAGAACGTCTCCAAGTGGTACGGCCCGGTGCAGGTGCTCAACGACTGTTCCGTCAGCATCGACAAGGGCGACGTGGTGGTGGTGTGCGGCCCCTCGGGCTCGGGCAAGTCCACGCTCATCAAGACGGTGAATGCGCTGGAGCCATTCCAGAAGGGCGAGATCACCGTCAACGGCATCCCGCTGCACGACCCCAAGACCAACCTGCCCAAGCTGCGCTCCAAGGTGGGCATGGTGTTCCAGCACTTCGAGCTGTTCCCGCACCTGTCGGTGACCGAGAACCTGACCATCGCGCAGGTGAAGGTGCTGGGCCGCAGCCTCGACGATGCCAAGGTCCGGGGCCTGAAGATGCTCGACCGCGTGGGCCTGATGGCGCACAAGGACAAGTTCCCCGGCCAGCTCTCGGGCGGCCAGCAGCAGCGCGTGGCCATCGCCCGTGCGCTGTCGATGGACCCGATCGTGATGCTCTTCGACGAGCCCACCTCGGCGCTGGACCCCGAGATGGTGGGCGAAGTGCTCGACGTCATGGTGAGCCTGGCCAAGGAGGGCATGACCATGATGGTGGTCACGCACGAGATGGGCTTCGCGCGCAAGGTGGCCAGCCGCGTGATCTTCATCGACGTGGGCGGCCGCATCCTGGAGGACTGCTCCAAGGACGAGTTCTTCGGCCACCCCGAGAACCGCCAGCCGCGCACCAAGGACTTCCTCAACAAGATCCTGCAGCACTGAGCGGGCACGCGCCGTGTTGCGCAGGACGCTGAAATGGGCCGGCCTCGTGCTGGCCCTTTTTCTTTTGGTGCTGGCCGGGCTCGTCGCGGCCGCCTGGGCGCCGGACCGGCCGGTCGATTCGCTCAGGGCGAGGTGGGCACCTGCGCCCTCGCAGTTCGTGCGCATCGAGGGCATGGACGTGCACCTGCGCGACGAGGGGCCGCGCGACGACCCGCTGCCCATCGTGCTCATCCACGGCACCTCGGCCAGCCTGCACACCTGGGACGGCTGGGCCGACGCGCTCAAGCCCACGCGCCGCGTGATCCGCTTCGACCTGCCGGCCTTCGGGCTGACGGGGCCGGCGCCGGATGGCGACTACACGCTCGCGCGCTATGCCCGCTTCGTGACTCAGGTGCTCGATCACCTGCAAGTGAAGCAGGCGGTGCTGGCCGGCAATTCGCTGGGTGGCGGCATCGCGTGGAAGACGGCGGTGGATTTCCCTGCGCGCGTGGCGGCGCTGGTGCTGGTGGATGCGAGCGGCTATCCGATCACCGCGCTGTCGGTGCCCATCGGCTTCAGGATCGCGCGCGTCCCGGCCCTCGCCCCGCTGATGCAGAACGTGCTGCCCCGCCGCTTGATCGAGGCGAGCGCGCGCAACGTCTATGGCGACCCCTCGCGCGTCACGCCGGAACTGGTGGACCGCTACTACGAGCTCACGCTGCGCGAAGGCAACCGGCAGGCGCTGGTGCAGCGCTTTCGCGAGATACAGCGAGAAGACCTGTCGGCGCAGATTGCCCAGGTCCGGCAGCCCACGCTCATCCTGTGGGGATCGCGCGACCGTCTCATTCCGCCGGAGCAGGCCGGGCGCTTCCACGAGGACATCGCGGGCAGCCAGCTGACGATGTTCGACGGACTGGGCCACGTGCCGCAGGAGGAAGACCCGGCGGCGACCGTGGCCGCGGTGAAGGCTTTCCTCGCGCGGCAGCGCTGAGCTTGCGGGCGCCCGGCGCGCTCAGGCCAGCGCGATGCGGCCGGTCGCGAAGGTCTCGTCCAGCGTGCCCAGGCTGCAGTCGAGCAGGGCAGGGGAGACCTCGCGCTCCAGCACCTCGAACATCGACTCCATGTAGTCGATGAGCCGGTCCGAGGCCGCGATGGCCGCCTGCGGCCGTCCGCCCGCCACCGCGTCGAGCACGGCGATGTGCGCATCCACCGTGCCGGCCAGGTCCACGCCCTGCGGCGTGCGCATGTGGAAGATCCAGCCCAGGCGCCTGAAGATGGTGTGCAGCGGCCGCAGCGTGCTTTCCACGAAAGGCTCGCCCGCAGCGGCCAGCACCAGCTGGTCGATGCGCCGGTCCACCATGTTGAACTGCTGCAGCGTGATGCCCTCGCGGTGCTCCACCAGTTGGCGCTGCAGGTGCAGCATCTGGTTGCGCTGCGAGGCGCCCGAGCGTTCCGTGGCCAGCTGGATCACGAAGCGCTCCATGTCCCGCCGCAGGCGCAGCAGCACGCGGTCGCGGCCCAGGTCGATGGGTGCGATGCGCAGGCCGTGGCGCGGCGTCACAGCCACCAGCGTGTCGGCCGCCAGCCGGGTCACCGCCTGCAGCACCGGCGTCCGGCCGAAGCCCACCATGGCCTGCAACTCGTGCGTGGCCAGGAAGCGGCCGGGCTGCAGCTCGCAGCACACCAGCAGTTCTTCCAGCCGCTCGTAGGCGCGGTCGGCCAGGCTCAGCGCGGCGTGCCGGCGGGCCGGGTCCGCTTCGACGACGCGCGCCGTCGCGACGGCCCCGTTGCGGCGGCGTGGTTTGGTAGAGGTCGAGGCCATGTGCAGAAAAGAGATGTGGGTGCGGCCCGAGGGTCCGCGCGGCACGGCTTCGTGTGTCAACAAGTGTGACCGAAACGCCGCGCCAGGGCTGCACTCTCGCGACTCGGCCCCTGGCTGGGAAGAGAGGGAAAACACTGAGACATTTCGTGAAATATCACAATACGCTTGCGGCTCCTCGGCATCCGAAACCGGTTTCTTCGATCCGGTCCCGCCTGCCAGTCCAGACACCTTCGCGGCCCGCCAGCGGCGCGCCGCGGCCTTGCGAAGGAGCGCGCGCATGTCCCATCCCCTGTTCAACCTGGCAGGCCGCTGCGCCCTGGTGACCGGATCCTCGCGCGGCCTGGGCCATGCGATGGCGACGGCACTGGCCGAGGCCGGTGCGCGCGTGGTGCTCAACGGCGTGGACGCCGGCCGGCTGGCGCAGGCGGCCGAAGCGATGCGCGCCCAGGGCCACCAGGTCGAGCAGGCCGCCTTCGACGTCGGCGACGAGGCCGCGGTGAAGGCCGCCTTCGAGGCGCTGGACGCCGCCGGCATCGAGGTCGACATCCTGGTCAACAACGCCGGCATCCAGCTGCGCAAGCCGCTGGTGGAGCTGGAGCTGCCCGAGTGGGAGCGCGTGCTGCACACCAACCTCACCAGCGCCTTCATCGTCAGCCGCGAGGCGGCGCGCCGCATGATCGCGCGCGGCCGCGGCGGCAAGGTGATCAACATCGCCTCGCTCATGAGCGAGGCCGCGCGGGCCACGGTCTCCCCCTACACCGCGGCCAAGGGCGGCCTGAAGATGCTCACCCGCTCCATGGTGGCCGAATGGGCACCGCACAACATCCAGGCCAACGCAATCGGCCCCGGCTACATGGCCACCGAGATGAACACGGCGCTGATCAACAACCCCGAGTTCGATGGCTGGGTCAAGCGCCGCGTGCCCTCGAACCGCTGGGGGCGGCCCGACGAACTGGGCGGCGCGGCGGTCTTCCTCGCGTCCTCCGCCTCCGACTACGTCAACGGCCAGATCATCTACGTGGACGGCGGCATGCTGGCCGTGCTCTGAGGCGGGACGAAGCGGCATGAGCACCACGCGCATCACCGACGTCCAGGTCATCGCGACCGCGCCCGAGGGCATCAACCTGCTGGTGGTCAAGGTGCTGACCAACCAGCCGGGCCTGTTCGGCCTGGGCTGCGCCACCTTCGCCTACCGGCACCTGGCGGTGCAGTGCGTGGTGGAGCAGTACCTGCGCCCGCTGCTGGTGGGCCGGGACGCCAGCGCTATCGAGGAACTCTGGCAGCTCATGCACCAGAACGCCTACTGGCGCAACGGCCCGATCGAGAACAACGCCATCTCCGGCGTCGACATGGCGCTGTGGGACCTCAAGGGCAAGATGGCCGGCATGCCGCTCTACCAGCTCCTGGGCGGCAAGGTGCGCGAAGGCGTGCCGGTCTATCGGCACGCCGAGGCGCCCACGCTGGAGCAGCTGTGCGAGAAGGTCGCGCAGTACCGCGAGCAGGGCATCCGGCACGTTCGCTGCCAGATGGGTGGCTACGGCGGCCAGGGCTTCGGCCCCGCGCCGGCCGGCACGCCGCGCGGCGCGGCGGAGGGCATCTACCTCGATGGCCGCCGCTACGTGCGCGAGACCATCGAGCTGTTCGAGGGCCTGCGTGAGCAACTTGGCTACGACCTGGCGCTGTGCCACGACGTGCACGAGCGCCTGGCGCCGGCCGATGCCATCCACCTCGCGCGTGCGTTGGAGCCCTTCCAGCTGCTGTTCCTGGAAGACGCCATCGCGCTGGAAGACGCCGCATGGATGCCGCGCCTGCGCGAGGCCACCAGCACGCCGCTGGCGCAGGGCGAGCTCATCAACAATCCGGCCGAGTGGCGCTGGCTCATCACCGAGCGGCTCATCGACTTCCTGCGGGTGCACATCAGCCAGATCGGCGGCATCACGCCCGCGCGCAAGCTGGCGCAGTTCGCCGAGGGCTTCGGCGTGCGCATCGCCTGGCACGGGCCGGGCGACATGTCGCCGCTGGGCCACGCGGCCAACATCCACATCGACCTGGCGGCGCCCAACCTGGGCGTGCAGGAGTGGTCGGGCATCGAGCCGCCCAACTTCGTGATCCAGGAACTGCGCGGCCCGCACGGCGCGCTGCTGGACGTGTTCCCCGGCCTGCCCGAGCTGAGCGAGGGCTACGTGTACGCCAACGACAAGCCCGGCCTGGGCATCGAGCTGGACGAGCGCGAGGCCGCGAAGTACCCCTGCGAAGCGGCCGTCACTACCTGGACCCAGACGCGCCGCATGGACGGCGCCCTGCAACTGCCCTGAGCCGAGCCTGTCCATGAAGATCACCCGCTTCGAAACCTTCCGCGTCGCACCGCGCTGGATGTTCCTCAAGATCGAAACCGACGAGGGCATCAGCGGCTGGGGCGAACCCGTGCTGGAAGGCCGCGCCCGCACCATCGAGACGGCGGTGCACGAGCTGTGCGAGACGCTCATCGGCCAGGACCCGTCGCGCATCAACGACCACTGGCAGACCATGTACCGCAGCCACTTCTACCGCGGCGGCGCGGTGCTGATGAGCGCCATCGCCGGCATCGACCAGGCGCTGTGGGACATCAAGGGCAAGGCCCTCGGCGTGCCGGTGTACGAGCTGCTGGGCGGCAAGGTGCGCGAGCGCATGAAGGTCTACAGCTGGGTCGGCGGCGACCGTCCCGCCGACATCGTCGGCCAGATGGAGCAGCTGCTGGCCGCCGGCATCGACACCTTCAAGCTCAACGGCTGCGAGGAGATGCGCATGCTCGACTCGCCGCGCGCGGTGAGCGCTGCCGTGGCCAAGGTGGAGAAGGTGCGCGAGCTGCTGGGCGACAAGGTGGACTTCGGCCTGGACTTCCACGGCCGCGTGGCCGCGCCCGTGGCCAAGCCGCTCCTGCGCGCGCTGGAGGCGGTCAAGCCGCTGTTCGTCGAGGAGCCGGTGCTGGCCGAGCAGGCCGAGTACTACCCGCGCCTGGCCGAATCGACCTGGATTCCGCTGGCCGCCGGCGAGCGCATGTACTCGCGCTTCGAGTTCAAGAAGGTGTTCGAGGCCGGCGGCCTCGCCATCGTGCAGCCCGACCTCTCGCATGCCGGCGGCATCACCGAGTGCCACAAGATCGCCGCCATGGCCGAGGCCTACGACGTGGCGCTGGCGCCGCACTGCCCGCTGGGCCCAGTGGCGCTGGCCGCCTGCCTGCAGGTGGACATGGTCGCGCACAACGCCCAGCTGCAGGAGCAGAGCATGGGCATCCACTACAACAAGGGCGCCGAGCTGCTCGACTACGTGCGCAACCCCGAGGACTTCCGCATCCAGGACGGCTGCATCGCCGCCTTGCCCAAGCCGGGCCTGGGCGTGGAGGTCGATGAAGAGCGCGTGCGCCACGCCGCGAAGAACGCCCCCGACTGGCACAACCCCGTCTGGCGCCATGCCGACGGCAGCGTCGCCGAGTGGTAGCGCCGCCACCGACCCGATCACCAACCCCCGTCGCGCGGCCAGGCCGCGCTTCCCACGTCAACCCAAGGAGACATCCATGCACAACAAGTTCTTTCCCGTGAGCCGCCGCCTCGCCGCCGTGGCCCTGGCCACGCTCGCGCTGGGCCTGGGCTCGGCCGCGCAGGCCGAGGTCAAGGCCAAGCTGGGCCACGCCATGCCCGACAGCCATCCGCAGGCCATCGCGATGAAGAAGTTCGCCGAGCTGGCCAGCACCTACACCAAGGGCAACGTGAAGGTCACGGTGTATTCCAGCGCCCTGCTGGGCAGCGACGAGAAGCAGCTGCAGGCCACGCAGGCCGGCACCCAGGAGATGTACATCGGCACGCTGGCGCCCCTGTCGACCCGCGTGAAGGAAGTCCAGGTGTGGGACCTGCCCTTCATGTTCCAGAACGAGAAGGAGGTCTACGCGGTGCTCGACGGCGCCTCGTCCAAGAAGATCTTCGAGAAGATCGAACCCACCGGTCTGGTGGGCCTGACCTGGACGGGCATGGGCTTTCGCAACCTCTCCAACAGCAAGCATGCCGTCAACAAGCTCGAGGACGTGAGCGGCTTGAAGATCCGCGTCATGGCCAACCCCGTGGCGCTGGACACCTGGAAGACCATCGGCGCCAACGCCGTGCCCATGGCCTTCTCCGAAGTGTTCCCGGCGCTGGAAATCAAGGCGCTGGACGGCCAGGAGAACCCGCTGCTGCACATGTACGCCAACAAGATGCAGGAAGTGCAGAAGTACATCTCCGTGACCAACCACGTCTACACGCCGGTGGCGATGGTGGCTTCCAAGAAGTTCTGGGACTCGCTCTCGCCGGCCGACAAGGAAGGCGTGCAGAAGGCCGCGACGGAAGCGGGCTTGTACCAGCGCAAGCTGCTGGACGAGGGCGACCTCAAGGTGGTGGGTGAGTTCAAGACCGCAGGCGTGACGGTGAACAACGTGAGCCCGGCCGAGCTGGCGCGCATCCAGGAGAAGGTCAAGCCGGTGGTGGCCAAGTACTCGACGGTGATCGGCGAGGACTTCGTCAAGGGCTTCTACGCCGAGATCGACAAGGCCCGCGCCGCCAAGTAAGCGCAGGCCGTATCGCCGCGCGGCGCGCATGCCGCGCGGCTGCCGCACATAGCAACAAATCCAAAGGCAAGAAGGAGGGGTGACATGTCCGCCGCCCAGTCATTGAAGACGATCGCCGACACGCTCATCCGCGCGCTGGAGGTCGTCATGGTCCTGTGCATGGTCGTCATGCTGGTCATGGTGTTCGGCAACGTGATGCTGCGCCTGTTCTTCAACACCGGCATCGACATCTCGGAAGAGATCCCCCGCTACGCCTTCGTGTGGCTGACATTCCTCGGCGCCATCGTCGGCATGCGCCGGCGCGCGCACCTGGGCGTGGACATGCTGGTGCAGGTGCTGCCGCGCGCCGGCCGCAGGGTCTGCTTCGCCATCTGCCAGGTGGTGATGCTGGTGTGCTGCGGCTACATCTTCTACGGCACCTGGCTGCAGCACGACATCATCAAGGGCACCGCCTCGCCGGTGGCCCAGATCAGCACGCTGTGGGTGTTCGGCGTGAGCTACCTCACGGGGGCCGCGATCGGCTTCATGTGCCTGTCCAACCTGATCCGCCTGGCGATGGGCCGCGTGTCGGACGACGAACTCATCGAGGTGCACGAGGAAGGCATGGAGGAGGCCAGGCACGCCGAGCAGGACCTTCGCCAGCAGGAAGGAGGCCGCGCATGACGCTCCTCGTCTTCATCGGCTCGCTCCTGGGCCTCATGGCCGTGGGCCTGCCCGTGGCCTTCGCCCTGATCGGCTGCGGCCTGGCCATGATGTTCTACATGGGGGTGACCGATCCGCAGATCGTGATCCAGAACATGTGGGACGGCGCCAACAGCTTCCCGCTGCTGGCGGTTCCCTTCTTCATGCTGGCCGGCGAGTTCATGAACGCCGGCGGCATGACGCGCCGCATCATCCACATGGCCATGTCCTGGGTGGGCCACATCAAGGGCGGCCTGGGCTACGTGGCGGTGATGGCGGCGGTCATCATGGCCTCGCTGTCGGGCTCCGCGGTGGCCGACACGGCGGCGCTGGCTTCGGTGCTGGTGCCGCTCATGCGCAACGCCGGCTACGACGTGAACCGCTCCTGCGGGCTGATCGCCTGCGGCGGCATCATCGCGCCGGTCATCCCGCCGTCCATCGGCATGATCCTGTACGGCGTGACCGGCGGCGTGTCGATCACCAAGCTCTTCATCGCAGGCATCGTGCCCGGCGTGCTGATGGGCCTGGCGATCATGATCGCCTGGCGCTGGTCCATCCAGCGCGATCCGGTCAAGTCCGAGCCGCGCCGCTCCATGGCCGAGCGCCGCAAGGCCACGCGCGATGCGCTGTGGGCCATGGTGCTGCCGATCGTCATCGTGGGCGGCCTGAAGATGGGCTGGTTCACGCCCACCGAGGCGGCCGTCATCGCCGCCGCCTATTCGCTGGTGGTGGGCCTGTTCGTCTACCGCGAGATCCAGCTCAAGCAACTCTTCGGCCTGATCCTGCGCGCGGCCGAAACCACCGCGGTGATCATGTTCCTGGTGTCGGCCGCGGGCGTGTCGGCGTGGCTCATCACCACCGCCAACATCCCGCAGCAGCTGGCCGAGATGGTCGAGCCGCTCATGGGCAACAAGATGCTGCTCACCTTCGTGCTGATGATGCTGGTGCTGGTGGTGGGCACCGCGCTGGACTTCACGCCCACGGTGCTGATCCTCACGCCGGTGCTGATGCCGGTGCTCAAGCAGGCCGGCATCGACCCGGTGTACTTCGGCGTGCTCTTCATCATGAACAACGCCATCGGCCTGGTGACGCCGCCGGTGGGCACCGTGCTCAACGTGGTGTGCGGCATCGCCCGCATACCGATGAGCGGCGCCATCCGCGGCGTGCTGCCCTTCATGTTCGCGCAGACCGTGGTGCTGCTGCTGCTGGTGGTGTTCCCGCAGATCGTGATGTGGCCGCTGCAGTGGATGACACGCTGAGACAACCGAAGGAAAAAACATGCAAGCCCTGGTGATCCATGCCCCCGGCGACCTGCGCGTGCAGGAGGTGCCCACGCCCGCGCTCGAAGCCGGCCAACTGCTCGTGCGGGTGCGCTGCGGCGGCATCTGCGGCTCCGACCTGCACTACTACCAGCACGGCGGCTTCGGCACCGTGCGCATCCAGGAGCCCATGGTGCTGGGTCACGAGGTGGCCGGCGCGATCGAGGCGGTGGGCCCGGGCGTGACCGGCTTCGCCGTCGGCGAGCGCGTGGCCGTCAGCCCCAGCCGGCCCTGCGGCCAGTGCCGCTTCTGCCAGATGGGCCTTCAGAACCACTGCCTGGACATGCGCTACTACGGCAGCGCCATGCGCATGCCGCACGTGCAGGGCGCGTTCCGCCAGCAGATCGTGATCGACACCACGCAGGCGCACCGCCTGGCCGACCACGTGAGCGACCAGGAAGGCGCCATGGCCGAGCCGCTGGCGGTGGCGCTGCACGGCGTGCAGCGCGCCGGCCCGCTGCTGGGCCGCAAGGTGCTGGTCACGGGCTGCGGGCCGATCGGTGCGCTGGCCATCATCGCGGCGCGCCGCGCCGGCGCGGCGCACATCGTGGGCACCGACATGGGCGAGCACCCGTTGCGCAAGGCGCTTCAGGTGGGCGCGGACGAGGTCGTCAACGTGGGCACCGAGCCCGAGGGGCTGGCGCGCTTCGCGGCCGAGAAGGGCCAGTTCGACGTGCTGCTGGAGGCCAGCGGCAACGAGCGGGCCCTGCGCAGCGCCTTCGACGTGCTGCGCCCGCGCGGCATCGTGGTGCAGCTGGGCCTGTCCGGCGGCGAGATGCAGCTGCCCTTCAACACCGTGGTGGCCAAGGAGTTCGACCTGCGCGGCAGCTTCCGCTTCCACGAGGAATACGCCACCGCGGTGGAGCTCATCAACAAGAAGCTGGTGGACCTGAAGCCGCTGATCTCGGCCACCATGCCCTTCCGCGACCCGGCCCGTGCCTTCGCGCTGGCGGCCGACCGCTCGCAGGCGATGAAGGTGCTGCTGAGCTTCGACGACTAGTAGGGAAGGCCGCCTCAGTTGCCCTGCAGGTGCGGGTAGGAGGCGAACAGCTCCGCGGTCCAGTCCACGAAGGCGCGCACCTTGGGGCTGAGGTGCCGGTTGGGCGGGTACACCACGTACATCGGCAGCGGCTCGACTTCCCAGTCGGGCAGCAGCTGCACCAGCTCGCCGCGCTCGATGTAGGGCTCGGCCTGGAAGCGCACCACCTGCGAGATGCCGAAGCCCGCCAGCACCGAGCTGAAGTGAGCATTGGCCTCGTTCACCGACACGCGGTAGGGCAGGGTGAGCTCGAAGTACTCCTCGCCCTTCTTGAACTCGTGCGGCAGGTTGCGGCGCGTGCGGCTGGAGAAGTAGCCCACCACGTGGTGGCGCTTCTCTAGGTCGCTGGGGTGCTGCGGCGTGCCGTAGCGCTGCACGTAGCTGGGCGCCGCCACCGTGATGAAGGGCAGCATGGCGATGCGCCGCGCCACCAGCGACTGGTCGGTGAGCTGGCCGGCGCGGATCACGCAGTCCACGTTCTCGCCCAGCAGGTCCACTGGCCGATCGGTCACGCCCAGGTCGACCTGGATGTCCGGGTACTTGTCGCAGAAGGTCTGCAGCGCCGGGATGATCAGCAGCTGCGCCGTGGACGTGCCCACGTCGATGCGCAGCCGCCCCTGCGGGCTGGCCTGCGCGTTGGTCATGCTGGCTTCGAGGTCGTCGAAGTCGTTGAGCAGCCGGGCGGCGCGCTCGTAGTAGGCGGCGCCGTCGGGCGTGACCGTCACGCGGCGGGTGGTGCGGTTGAGCAGCTTGCTCTGCACGCGCTCCTCCAGCGACTGGATCTGCTTGGTGATCGTGCCCTTGGGCACGGCCAGCGACTCGGCCGCCCGGGTGAAGTTGCCGGATTCGACGACGCGCACGAAGGCGCGCATGGCGAGGATGGGGTCCATTTGATTTCTCTTTCTCCTCCAGCCTCGGGCTAGGGGCTAACCCGGGGGGAGCGGGATTCTCACACGCACTTGGCCCTGCGATTGTTCCTGTTCGGGAAACAGACTTACATGTTCATTAGGGGTTTCTGACACAACGAAGCGTCCTAATATTCGAACCATCCCATCACCACCATTGCCTCCCAAGGTCCGCCATGTCGCCCCGCCAACCATCCGCCGCCGCCGAGAACGCGCCGCCCCCGCAGGCCGCATCGGGCGTGGCCGAGCAGGACATCAGCATCGAGCTGCCCAGGCGCGGCCCGGTGCAGGCGCGGATCTACGGTGAGAAGGGGACCGCGGGCACGCCGCTGGTGCTGCACTTCCATGGTGGCACCTTCGTGTGCGGCGACCTGGACGACGGCCGTATGGTGGCCCGCCTCCTGGCCGCCAGCGGCGCGGTGGTGCTGTCGCTGGCCTACCCGCTGGCGCCGCAGAACCCCTTCCCGGGCGCGATCGAGCTGGGCTTCGACGTGCTGGAGTGGCTCTTCAAGAACCGCACCAGGCTGGCTGGCAAGAACACCCGCATCTTCCTGGCGGGCGAGGAGGCCGGCGGCAATCTGGCCGCGGCCATGGCGCTGATTGCCCGCGACCGCGGCCATCCGCCGCTGGCGGGCCAGCTGCTGCTCTCGCCCATGCTGGACCCGTGCGCCGGCACCGAGTCGCTGCGCAAGGCGACGGAGGACGAAGGCGCCCACTGCAAGTGGGCGACCGGCTGGGCCAAGTACCTGGGCCGGCCCAAGGACGCGCTGCACCCCTATGCGGTGCCCAGCGCCTCCCTGCGCCTGGGCCAGCTGGCGCCCACCCTGGTGGTGGTCGGCCAGGACGACGCGATGCGCGACGAAGGCCTGGCCTACGCCGCCCGCCTGCGTGAAGCGGGCAACACCGTCACCAGCATCGTGCTGCCCAGTGCAGCCGGCTGGGAAGAGTCGCTGGCGCAGGGGGCCAGCGGCGAATGTCCCTGCGAGGTGACGGTGAAACAGCACTTCCGCGAATTCTTCAGCGCGGCACCGCCTCCCGCCGGCTGACCTGAGTCCCCGTCGGCGGAGACACCGACAACCGGCCCCGCGGCCGGCCTGAACCCAAGAAGAGAAATCAGCTTTCTGGCGCCACCAGCGCCGGAAGGTCCGTTGCATCCCGAATGGAACCCACAAGGAAGAGAAGAGAAATGACCAAGCAACAGATCCGCTCCGCCGCACGCAAGAGCCTGTGGCCCACCCTCACCGCGCTGACGGCCGCCCTGGCCCTGGCCTCGGCCGTGTTCGGCCTCAACAGCCAGCGCGCGGAGGCCAGCGCGCCGCCCGCCGCGCCGCCGGCCATCCCGGTCTCGGTCGCCACCGTCGAGGCCACCCCGGTCAACGCCTGGGACGAGTTCTCCGGCCGCCTGGAAGCCGTGCAGCGCGTGGACGTTCGCCCGCGCGTGGCCGGCGCCGTGCAGGCCGCGCATTTCACCGAAGGCGCGCTGGTCCGGCAGGGCGACCTGCTGGTGACCATCGACCCGGCGCCCTACGCCGCGGAAGTGGACCGCGCCGAGGCGCAGGTCGCGGCCGCGCAGGCCCGCCTGTCCTACACGCAGAGCGAGCAGGTGCGCGCCACGCGCCTGTGGAACGAGCAGGCCATCGCCCAGCGCGAACTGGACGAGCGCAGCAACGCCAGCCGCGAGGCCGCGGCCAACCTGCGCGCCGCGCAAGCCGCGCTGCAGAGCGCACGGCTGAGCCTGAGCTACACCCAGGTGCGCGCACCGGTGGCCGGGCGCATCGGCAAGCTGGAAGTCACCGTGGGCAACCTGGTGGGCGCGGGCGCCGCGGCGCCGGTGCTGACCACGCTCGTGTCGGTCAGCCCGATCTACGCCAGCTTCGACGTCGACGAGCAGGTCATCGGCAAGGCGTTGAAGGAACTGCCCGGCAACGGCTCGCGTGCCCAGATCGACCAGATCCCCGTGCAGATGGGCACCGCCGCCACCAGCGGCACCCCCTTCGAAGGCCGGCTGCAGCTGATCGACAACCAGGTCGACGCCAAGAGCGGCACGGTGCGCGTGCGCGCCGCCTTCGACAACAAGGACGGCAGCCTGATCCCCGGCCAGTTCGCCCGCATCCGCATGGGCCAGGCCAGGAGCAGCGACGTGCTGCTGGTGAGCGAGCGCGCGATCGGCACCGACCAGAACAAGAAGTTCGTGATGGTCGTCACCGCCGACAACAAGACCGAGTACCGCGAGGTCACCCTCGGCGCGCCCGCCAAGGGCCTGCGCGCGGTGAGCGCCGGCCTGAAGCCGGGCGAGCGCATCGTGGTCAACGGCCTGCAGCACGTGCGCCCCGGTGCGGCGGTGGCGCCGAAGGACGTCCCGATGGACGTGGCGCAAGCCAATGTCGGCGGCAACAAGGTCGTCAGCAACTAAGGCGACCGAAGACTGAAATCCCGTGAGCGAGGCATCGGCGCCCGAGCGGCGCCGGGGATGTGCTCGCCCTCGAGAAGGAGAAGAGAAATGAATCTGTCGAAATTCTTCATCGATCGGCCCATCTTCGCGGGCGTGCTGTCGGTGCTGATCTTCCTGGCCGGCCTGATCGCACTGCGCGGGCTGCCGATCTCGGAATACCCCGAAGTGGCGCCGCCCTCGGTCGTCGTGCGCGCCCAGTACCCGGGCGCCAACCCCAAGGTGATCGCCGAGACGGTGGCCACGCCGCTGGAGGAATCCATCAACGGGGTGGAGAACATGCTCTACATGGGCAGCCAGGCCACCACCGACGGCGTGATGACGCTGACGGTGACCTTCAAGCTCGGCACCGACCCCGACAAGGCCCAGCAGATGGTGCAGAACCGCGTCTCGCAGGCCGAGCCGCGCCTGCCGGAGGAAGTGCGCCGCCTGGGCATCACCACGGTGAAGAGCTCGCCCAACATCACGATGGTGGTTCACCTCGTGTCGCCCAACGGCCGCTACGACATGAACTACCTGCGCAACTACGCGGTGCTCAACGTCAAGGACCGGCTGGCGCGCATCAACGGCGTGGGCCAGGTGCAGGCCTGGGGCGGCGGCGAGTACGCCATGCGCGTGTGGCTGGACCCGCAGAAGGTGGCGCTGCGCGGCCTGTCGGCCAACGACGTGGTGAACGCCATCCGCGGCCAGAACATCCAGGCCGCCGCCGGCGTGGTGGGGGCATCGCCCGGCCTGCCGGGCGTGGACCTGCAGATGTCGATCAATGCCCAGGGCCGTCTGCAGAGCGAGGATGAGTTCGGCGACATCATCGTCAAGACCGGCGAGGACGGCGCGGTGACCCGCCTGCGCGACATCGGCCGCATCGAGCTGGGCGCTTCCGAATACGCGCTGCGCTCGCTGCTGGACAACCAGCAGGCGGTGGGCATCGGCGTGTTCCAGTCGCCGGGCTCCAACTCGCTGCAGATCTCGCACGACGTGCGCCAGACCATGGACGAGCTGGGCAAGTACATGCCCGAGGGCCTGGAATACCGCATCGCCTACGACCCCACGCAGTTCGTGCGCGCCTCCATCGACTCGGTGGTGCACACGCTGCTCGAAGCCATCGCCCTGGTGGTGCTGGTGGTGATCCTGTTCCTGCAGACCTGGCGCGCCTCCATCATCCCGCTGCTGGCGGTGCCGGTGTCGGTGATCGGCACCTTCGCGGTGCTGCACCTGCTGGGCTTCTCGATCAACGCGCTGACCTTGTTCGGGCTGGTGCTGGCCATCGGCATCGTGGTGGACGACGCGATCGTGGTGGTGGAGAACGTGGAGCGCAACATCGCCTCCGGCCTCACGCCGCGCGAGGCCACCTACCGCGCCATGCGCGAGGTGTCCGGCCCCATCATCGCCATCGCCCTGACGCTGGTGGCGGTGTTCGTGCCGCTGGCCTTCATCAGCGGCCTCACCGGCCAGTTCTACCGGCAGTTCGCGGTGACCATCGCGATCTCCACCGTGATCTCGGCGATCAACTCGCTGACGCTGTCGCCCGCCCTGGCCGCGCTGCTGCTCAAGGGCCACGACGAGCCCAAGGACGCGCTCACCCGCGGCATGGACCGGGCCTTCGGCTGGCTGTTCCGCGGCTTCAACCGCTTCTTCCACCGCGGCTCGGAGTCCTACAGCGGCGGCGTGCGCCGGGTGCTGTCGCGCAAGGCGCTGATGCTGGCCGTGTACGCGGTGCTGATCGGCGTGACCTTCGGCCTGTTCAAGGCGGTGCCCGACGGCTTCGTGCCGGCGCAGGACAAGCAGTACCTGATCGGCTTCGCCCAACTGCCCGACGGCGCCACGCTGGACCGCACCGACGAGGTGATCCGCAAGATGGGCGACATCATGGCCAAGAACCCGAACATCGAGGGCTCGCTCTCCTTCCCGGGCCTGTCGATCAACGGCTTCACCAACAGCTCCAATTCGGGCATCGCCTTCGCCATGCTCAAGCCCTTCGACGAGCGCAAGCGTGCGGACCAGAGCGGCGGCGCGGTGGCGCAGCAGCTCAACGCCGAGTTCGCGAAGATCCAGGACGCCTTCATCGTCATGTTCCCGCCGCCGCCGGTGGAGGGCCTGGGCACCACGGGCGGCTTCAAGCTGCAGCTGGAAGACCGCGGCTCGGTCGGCTACGCCGGCATGGACGCGGCGGTGCAGGCCTTCATGGCCAAGGCCTACCAGGCGCCGGAGCTGACGGGCATGTTCACCAGCTGGCAGGTCAACGTGCCGCAGCTGTACGCCGACATCGACCGCACCAAGGCGCGCCAGCTCGGCGTGCCGGTGCAGGACATCTTCGACACCATGCAGGTGTACCTTGGCAGCCTCTATGCGAACGACTTCAACAAGTTCGGCCGCACCTACAGCGTGCGCGTGCAGGCCGATGCGCCCTACCGCGCCCGCGCCGAGGACATCGGCCTCCTGAAGGTGCGTTCGACCTCGGGCGAGATGGTGCCGCTGTCGGCGCTGATGAAGGTGGACTCGAGCTTCGGCCCCGAGCGCGCCATGCGCTACAACGGCTACCTCACCGCCGACATCAACGGCGGCCCGGCCCCGGGCTATTCCTCGGGCCAGGCGCAGGACGCCATCAAGCGCATCGCCGCCGAGACGTTGCCCAAGGGCGTGGACTACGAATGGACCGACCTGACCTACCAGGAGATCCTGGCGGGCAACTCGGCGGTGATCGTGTTCCCGCTGGCCATCCTGCTGGTGTTCCTGGTGCTGGCCGCGCAGTACGAGAGCCTGACGCTGCCGCTGGCGATCATCCTGATCGTGCCGATGGGGATCATGGCCGCCATGACCGGCGTGTGGCTCTCGGGCGGGGACAGCAACGTGTTCACGCAGATCGGGTTGATGGTGCTCGTGGGGCTGTCGGCGAAGAACGCGATCCTGATCGTGGAGTTCGCCCGCGAACTGGAATTCGCCGGCCGCACGCCCTTCCAGGCGGCGGTGGAGGCCAGCCGCCTGCGCCTGCGCCCGATCCTGATGACCTCGCTGGCCTTCGTGATGGGCGTGGTGCCGCTGGTGCTGTCCTCTGGCGCCGGCAGCGAGATGCGCAGCGCCATGGGCGTGGCGGTGTTCGCCGGGATGATCGGCGTGACGGCCTTCGGCCTGTTCCTCACGCCGGTGTTCTACGTGCTGATGCGGCGCCTGGCGGGCAACCGGCCGCTGAAGCTGCACGGCAAGGAAGTGCACACCGAGGAGGCCTTCGCGCCCGCGGCCGACGTGTCTGCCGCGTCGCACGGCAGCGGTGGCGGCCATGGCCACCAGCCGCAGCCGGCATCGCCGCGCGGCATGGACGAATGAAGCAAGGAGCGATGAGCATGAACAAGAAAAGACTCTCCTGGACCTGGCTGCCGCTGGTGACGGCCCTGGTGCTGGCCGGCTGCGCCACGCCGCCGCCCGTCGAGCTGAAGCTGGACACGCCTGCGCAGTTCAAGGAACAGGCGCAGCCACAGCAGGCGCAGGTCGCGATGCCCGCCGATGCGCGCTGGTGGACCGCCTTCAGCGACCCGGTGCTCGACCAGCTGATCGAGCGCGCCGCCAGCAGCAACACCGACGTGCAGCAGGCGGCCGCCCGGCTGGCGCAGGCCCGCGCCCTGGCGCGCGAGGTCGACTCGGACCGCTCGCCGCAGGTCGGCCTGGGCGCCTCGGCCAATCGCGGCGCGGGCTTCGACCGCGCGCAGGGCAGCACGAAGCCGTCGAACCTCTTCGCCGCGGGCCTTGGCGCGTCCTACGAAGTGGATCTGTTCGGCCGCCTCGCGGGTGCCAGCAAGGCCGCCACGCTCGACGCCGATTCGCGCGAAGCCCTGCTGCAGAGCGCGCGCCTCGCGGTGCAGTCCGAGGTGGCGCAGCTCTACCTGGCCGTGCGCGCCCTGGACGCCGAGCGCGAGATCATGCGCGACACCGTGCAGGCCTACCGCAGCACGCTGGACATCACCGAGCGCCGCAACCGGGCCGGCGACGTGGGCGAGCTGGACCTGGCGCGCGTGCGCACCGAGCTGGCGGCGACCGAGGCCGACGCGCTGGCGGTCGAGCGCAACCGCGCGCTGGTCGAGCATGCGCTGGCCGTGGTGCTGGGCGAGGTGCCCTCCAACTTCAACTTGCCGGCGCAGGACTGGACCACGGCGCTGCCGGCGATTCCCGCCGGCCTGCCCTCGACCATGCTGGCCCGCCGCCCTGATGTGCTGGCCGCGCAGAAGACGGTGCTGGCCGCGCAGGAGCGCGTGGGCGTGGCGCAGACGGCGTGGTTCCCGACCATCGCGCTGACCGCATCGGGCGGCTATGCCTCGCCCGACTTGAGCGACCTGCTCAAGTGGTCGGCGCGGTCCTGGGGCGTGGGTGCGCTGCTGAACCTGCCGATCATCGACGGCGGCCGGCGCGAGGCGGGCCTGCAGGGCGCCAACGCGCAGTTCGACGAGCAGATGGCGGCCTACCGGCAGCAGGTGCTGGTCGCCTTCAAGGAAGTGGAAGACCAGCTCTCGTCGCTGCGCCTGCTGGGCGAGCAGTCGGCGGTGCAGGAGCAGGCGGTGGCGTCGGCGCGGCGCGCGTCCTCGCTCTCGGACGTGCGCTACCGCAACGGCGCGATCAGCCAGCTGGACCTGCTCGATGCGCGCCGCACCGAGTTGCAGAACCGGCGGCAGGCGGTGCTGGTGAAGGCGCTGCAGTACCAGGCCACCGTGGGGCTGGTGCGGGCACTGGGCGGGGGCTGGAGCGAAAGCACCACCGTCGGCAAGGAAGGCACGAGCGGCCTGCGCAGCGGCCAGTCCTGATCGCGCTGCTTGTTGGTGCGCTGGGGCGAGTTGGCGCCATGTCGGTGCCTACGCGCTTCATGGTTGGGCGAGAATGCACGTTTTTCGTGCAACCTCATCCATCCAGCCCATGAAGTACAGCAGCGCCGACGACTTTCTTGCCCACATCGCCCAGCGCAACCCCGGCCAGGGGGAATACCTGCAGGCCGTCACCGAGGTGATCCACAGCCTCTGGCCCTTCATCCAGCGCCATCCCAAGTACCAGGGCTACAGCCTGCTGGAGCGGCTGGTGGAGCCCGAGCGCGTCGTGATGTTCCGCGTCTCGTGGATGGACGACCAGGGCGAGGTGCAGGTCAACCGCGGCTACCGCATCCAGCACAGCCTGGCCATCGGGCCGTACAAGGGCGGCCTGCGCTTCCATCCGTCGGTGAACCTGTCGATCCTGAAGTTCCTGGCTTTCGAGCAGACCTTCAAGAATGCGCTGACCACGCTGCCCATGGGCGGCGGCAAGGGTGGCTCCGACTTCGATCCCAAGGGCCGCAGCCATGCCGAGGTGATGCGCTTCTGCCAGGCCTTCGCCACCGAGCTGTTCCGCCACGTGGGCGCCGACACCGACGTGCCGGCCGGCGACATCGGCGTGGGTGCGCGCGAGGTCGGCTTCCTGGCCGGCATGGTCAAGAAGCTCAGCAACCGCGCCGACTGCGTGTTCACCGGCAAGGGCCTGTCCTTCGGCGGCTCGCTGATCCGGCCCGAGGCCACCGGCTACGGCAACGTCTACTTCGCGCAGCAGATGCTCGAGCGCAAGGGCCTGTCCTTCGACGGGTTGCGCGTGGCCGTTTCCGGCGCGGGCAACGTGGCGCAGTACACCATCGAGAAGGCCATGGCCCTGGGCGCCAAGGTGGTCACCGTGTCCGACTCCGGCGGCTGCGCCGTGGACGAGGCCGGCTTCACGCCCGAGAAGCTGCAGCTGCTCATGCACATCCGCAACGACCTGCACGGCCGCGTGAGCGAGTACGCCGCGCAGGCCGGCGTGCGCTACGTCGAAGGCGCGCGCCCCTGGAAGCTGCTGCCGGTGCAGGTGGCGCTGCCCAGCGCCACCCAGAACGAACTGGACGGCGACGATGCCCGCGCACTGGTCAAGAACGGGGTGCTGTGCGTGGCCGAGGGCGCCAACATGCCCAGCACGCTGGAAGCCATCCAGGTGCTGGAAGGCCACGACGTGCTGTACGCGCCGGGCAAGGCCAGCAACGCCGGCGGCGTGGCCACCTCGGGCCTGGAGATGAGCCAGAACGCGCTGCGCCTGTCCTGGCCGCGCGAGGAGGTCGATGCGCGCCTGCAGCAGATCATGAAGAGCATCCACGCCGCCTGCCTGCACCATGGCGAGACCGCCGGCGGACGGGTGAGCTACGTGCAGGGCGCGAACGTGGCGGGCTTCGTCAAGGTGGCGGACGCGATGCTGGCGCAGGGCGTGGTCTGACGCGGCCTAGCTGAAGTTCGCTTCCGCCGCGGCCTTCTGCGTGGCGATGGCCGGCGCGATGCGCTCGCTCGCCACGTGGAAGCGGTGGTCGTCCTGCCCGCCCGCGGGGCGGTAGCCGAACAGCTCGGCGAAGGGGCGCAGCTTGCCGGCCGAGCCGCGGGTGTAGATGACGCTGCGGCCGAGCAGGGCGCCGACGATGAGGCCGTGCAGGCGGCCCGTGATGATCCAGCGCGCGCGGCCGTAGGGCTGCAGCAGGCCGCGCTCCACGCCGCCGGGCGCGCTCACCTCCACCGTCACCGGCAGGACCTTGAGGATCTCCGACTCCAGGCTGCGGCAGAAGTCCAGGCCGAGCGCCTTGCGCGCGTCGTGCGAGACGAGGATCACGTGCTGCAGCCCGAAGCGCTCGACCAGTGCGCGCAGTTCCGTCAGGATCTCCGCCGGGTCCTCGATCCGGCCTTCGCCGGCGTCGATGCCCGGCGACACCAGGCAGGTGAGCGGCTCCATCCGCCCCGAGGGGAAGGCGAGGCCGCCGTCCAGGAAGGCCAGGTCGCCTGCCACCCGGACCTTGCCGGCCTGCGCCGGAAAATCCGCGCGCACGGACTGCGCCGACAGCGGATCGCGCAGGCAGATCGCGTCGCACGCGGCAAGCACCCGGCCGAAGAGCCGGCGCCGCCAGCCCGGCCGGACCGGCGTCGCGCCGGCGCCGACCACGCGGACCTGGCGGCCCGAGATGCGCGCCAGCCACGACACGACCACGGCGAAGGCCAGCCAGCCCAGCGAGACTTCGCTGCGGATGGCGTGGCCGCCGCCGATCCAGATCGAGCCGGAACTGCAGGCGCGCAGCGCCCGCCAGGGCTCGTCACGCAGGCCGATGACCTGGGCACCCGCCTGCTCGAACTCCTCGCGGACCTCGTCGGCAGGCCGCCGGTAGGGCAGGACGACGACCTCGCGCCCCTCCCGGGCCAGCCGGCGTGCGGCGGCCAGGGCGAGCATCGCGTCGCCCAGGTTGACGAATTCGCCGGGGAGCAACGAGGACTTCGCTGGAGGGTGTTCGGTCATGGGCGGCGAGCGCAGCGTACGCTGCTTTCAAGCCGCGGCCGTGTCAGCCGTCGCCGCCAAAAAGCAAACGGGGCCCCTGGGGGCCCCGAAGAAAGAAAGCGCGCGGGCGCCGCTTACTGCTTGCGCGCAGCCACTGCCTTCTCGGCCTTTGTCACCAGGTCGGCGCCGACGGTGCCCTTCCACTTGTCGTACACCGGCTTGGTCGCCTTCACGAAGGCGGCGCGCTCCTCGGGCGTGAGGCGCGTCACCGTCACGCCCATGCCCTCGATGTCCTTGAGCACCGGCTGGCCGGACTCGACCAGGCCCTTGCGGGCGAGGGCGATTTCCTGCTTGCCCGCGTCGATGGCTGCCTGGCGCACGATCTCGCGGTCGGCCGGCGTCCACGACTCCCAGATCTCCTTGTTCACCACGAAGATCAGCGGGTCGGCCACGTAGCCCCAGGTGGTGACGTACTTCTGGCCCACCGTGTGCATCTTCAGCACGGTGAAGAGGAACAGCGGGTTCTCCTGGCCGTCCACCGCGCCGCTGGCCAGCGCCGGCTGTGCGTCGGCCCAGCTCATCTGCGTGGGATTGGCGCCCATGGCGGTGAACATGTCCGAGTAGATGGGCGAGCCCACCACGCGAATCTTCATGCCCTTGAGGTCCTCGGGCGACTTGATCGGCTTCTTGGAGTTGGTCACCTCGCGGAAGCCGTTCTCGCCCCAGGCCAGCGGCACCACGCCGGCCTTTTCGACGATCTTGAAGATGTCCTTGCCCACCTCGCCCTGCGTGAGCGCGTCGATGGCCGCGTAGTCGGGCATCAGGAAGGGCATGGAGAACAGGTTGAGCTGCTTGACCTGCGGCGACCAGTTGATGGTGGAGCCCACCGCCATGTCGATCACGCCCTGGCGCAGTGCGCTGAATTCGCGCGTCTGGTCGCCCTGGATGAGCGAGACGCCCGGGTACAGCTTGATGTTGATGCGGCCCTGGGTGCGGTCCTTCACCAGGTCCGCCCAGATCTTGCCGGCCTGGCCCCAGGGCGTGGGCGGGCCCAGCACCAGGGACATCTTGTACTCGGGCTTGTAGCTGCCTTGGGCCAGCGCGCCGGCCGAGAAGGTGGCCAGGGCGGTGGCCACGGCCGCGAGGCCGAGCAGGGTGCGACGGAACTTCATTCGAAAGGTCTCCTCGTTGGAAAAGTGATTCAGTAACCGAGCTTGTGCGGCAGCCACAGCGCCAGCTGCGGCCAGGCGATGACCCCGACCATCACCAGGAACATCGCGAACAGCATCCAGCCGACCCAGCGCACGGTCTCTTCCATGCGCACGTTGGCGATGCGGCAGGACACCATCAGGTTCACCGCCAGAGGCGGCGTGAACTGGCCCAGCGCCACCTTCAGCGTGAGGATCACGCCGAACCACACCGGGTCCCAGTTGTAGTGCTGCACGATGGGCCACAGGAGCGGCACGAAGATCAGGAAGATCGACACGCCGTCCAGGAACATGCCCACGGTGATGAGCAGCACGATCAGCAGCGCCAGCACGCCGTATTCGCCCAGGCCCGAGTTGACGATGGCCTTGGCCACCGGGTCGATCACGCCCAGCGTGGACAGCGAATACGCGAAGATGCCCGCCAGCGACACCACCAGCAGGATCACCGCCGACAGTTCGCCCGACTCGCGCAGGATCACGAACAGGTCGCGCACCTGGATCGTGCGGTAGACCACCATGCCCACGAAGAGGCCGTAGAACACCGCGACCACCGCGGCCTCGGTGGGCGTGAACCAGCCGGCGCGCATGCCGCCCAGGATCAGCACCGGCGCCGCCAGGCCCCAGGTGGCTTCGCGGAAACTCTTCCAGAAGGGCGGGCGGGGCAGGGTGGCTTCCAGCGCGCCCATGTTGTTGGAGCGCGCCATCCACACCGCCGGAATGATCAGCGCCAGGCCGGCCAGCACGCCGGGGATCATGCCGGCGGCGAACAGGGCCGGCACCGAGGCGCCCGGCACCAGCACCGAATACACGATGAAGGCCACCGAGGGCGGGATGAGGATGTCGGTGGCCGCCGCCGCACCCACCACGCTGGCCGAGTAGGCGGCCGGATAGCCGGCGCGCGACATGGCGGCGATCATCACCGCGCCCACCGCCGCCGCGTTGGCCGGGCCCGAGCCCGAGATGCCGCCCAGGAACATCGCCACCAGGATCGCCACCATCGGCAGCATGCCGGGGCCGCGGCCGACGATGGCGATGGCGAAGTTCACCAGCCGCGAGGCCACGCCAGAGCGGTCGAAGATCGAGCCCACCAGCACGAACATCGGGATGGCCAGCAGCGGGTACTTGCCCAGGCCCGCGTAGAAGTTCTGCGGCACGGCCAGCAGGCCGAACCACTGGGCATCCGCATTGGCCAGGGCGATGCAGGCCGCGCCCGCGAGCCCCAGGGCCGCGCCGATCGGCACGCCCAGGAGCATCATCGCCAGGAAGGCGACGAAGAGAAGCGTGGGAATCATGCCTGTGCGCCGCCGTCCTTGTTGCTCTTGCGTCCGCGGCGGACGAAGAGGCCCAGGGCGCGCAGCGCGATCGCCAGCGAGCAGATCGGCAGCCAGACCGAGTACCACCACTGCGGCACGCCGATGCCGGGCGAGGTCTCCTCGAAGCGGTAGTCGTCCCACACCACGCGCAGGCTCAGGCCGCCGATGAGCAGGAACAGCACCGCCACCATCAGCGCGCCGAACTGGGCCAGGCGCTTGCGGCGCGCCATGGAGCCGCCCTCGGCGAAGTACTCGATGCGGATGTGTCGGTCGCGCGCCACCGCGGCGGAGCCCGCCACCATGGCCAGCAGGATCATGAGGAAGACGGAGAACTCCTCGGTCCAGGCGAAGGAGGAGTCGGTGAAGTAGCGAACCACCACGTTGGCGAAGGTGATGCAGGCCAGCAGGCCCATGATCAGCACCGTGGCCCAGTCCTCGATCGCCAGGGGCACGCGGGTGGATTCGTCCAGGCCGGGGAGTTCGTCGGGCAGCGTGCTGGCAGCATCCAGCTTGGCACCGGTTTCAGTGTGGGGCATGAAGCGTGGCAAAGAGGCGGAAAACAAAGGCCATGGCATGTTAGTGAGAGGTGCCCACAACCGGCATCGGGTCTTTACCAAGTGTGTGCCCGCTCAGCCACAGGCGCCGGGGCACGCGGCGAAGGGGCCGGGTGAGACAATTCGCGCCCATGACCGACTCCCTCACCATCACCCGCCCCGACGACTGGCACCTGCATGTGCGCGACGGGGATGCGCTCAAGGCCGTGGTGCCGCACAGCGCCGCGCAGTTCGGCCGCGCGCTCATCATGCCCAACCTGCGCCCGCCGGTGACCACCGCCGAAATGGCCGCCGCCTACCGCAAGCGCATCCTGGACGCCGTGCCCGCGGGCCGCAATTTCGAGCCGGTGATGTCGCTCTACCTCACCGACAAGCTGCCCCCCGAGGAGATCGCCCGCGCCCGCGAAGCCGGCGTGAAGGCGCTCAAGCTGTACCCGGCCGGCGCCACCACCAACAGCGATGCCGGCGTGACCGACATCCGCAAGACCTACGCCACGCTCGAAGCGATGCAGAAGCAGGGCCTGTTGCTGCTGGTGCACGGCGAGGTGACCGACCCCGCGGTGGATTTGTTCGACCGCGAGGCGGTGTTCATCGATCGCGTGATGATCCCGCTGCGCAAGGACTTCCCCGAGCTGAAGATCGTGTTCGAGCACCTCACCACGAAGGAAGGCGCGCACTACGTGCGCGACGCCGGCAGCTTCACCGGCGCCACCATCACGGCGCACCACCTGCTGTTCAACCGCAACGCCATCTTCACCGGCGGCATCCGCCCACACTACTACTGCCTGCCGGTGCTCAAACGCGAGACGCACCGCGTCGCGCTGGTGGAAGCCGCCACCAGCGGCAGCCCGCGCTTCTTCCTGGGCACCGACAGCGCGCCGCACGCCGCGCACCTGAAGGAACACGCCCTGGGCTGCGCCGGCTGCTACACCGGCCTGCACGCGATGGAGCTGTATGCCCAGGCCTTCGACAGCGTGAACGCGCTCGACAAGCTGGAAGGCTTCGCCAGCTTCCACGGCGCCGACTTCTACGGCCTGCCGCGGAACAAGGACACCGTTACCTTGAAGCGCGAGAGCTGGACCGTGCCGGAGACCGTGCCCTACGGCGAGACTACGCTCAAGCCGCTGTGCGGCGGCGAGCAGGTGACTTGGAAGCTCGTGGCCTGACGAACACGGAGAAGTGCCCTTGCCCATGCCCAAGATCGCCGAGCAGTCGCTGCGCATCGCCTTGCTGATCGACGCGGACAACGCGCCGGCGGACAAGATCGACGAGATCCTCACCGAGCTGTCGACCTTGGGCGTGATCAACGTGCGCCGCGCCTACGGCAACTGGACCAAGGGCGCGCTGATGGGCTGGCAGCAGAGGCTGCTGGAGCATGCAATCCGCCCGATCCAGCAGTTTGACTACTCTAAGCGCAAGAATGCGAGCGACATGGCGATGACGGTGGACGCCATGGAGCTTCTCTATACCGACAAGCCTGATGCTTTCGGCATCGTCTCGTCCGACGCTGACTTCACGCCGCTGGTCATGCACCTTCGCTCCAAGGGGGCTGCGGTGTTTGGCTTCGGCGCGGCGCAGACGCCCAAGCCCTTCGTCAATGCCTGCTCGCGCTTCCTCTACCTCGAGTCGCTGGGTTCGGAGACCGATCCGCCCAGCCTGATCGAGGTCGACAGCGATGGGCCCGCGGCCACGGCCGAGGCGTCTGCGCCGAGTGCGCCGCGCCCGGCGGAGCCAGCCGCCCCCGGCGTACCCGCGAAGCCCGCCGCCCTGCGTGTGCCGCCAGGCGAACTGCGGCGCGACCAGCGACTTCTGGCCCTGCTGCGCAACGCCGTCAAGGCGGTGCAAGACGAAGCTGGCTGGGCGAATGTGGGCGCTCTGGGCTCGCAGATCGCCAACAAGGCCTCTTTTGATCCGCGCAACTACGGCTATGCATCGCTCAGCAAGCTGCTGGCGGCCACCGGTGCCTTCGAACTGCGCGAGGAAGGCAGTTCGCGGGTGGCGGTGCGCGCCGTCGGCGACGGGGGACAGGCATGAACACGCAGCAACGCCTCCCCGAACGCGTGATGCTGCTCATCGACGCCGACAACGTGTCGGCCGACGTGATCGAGCAGGCGGTGCACAAGGTGATGGCCGAGCACGGCCACCTGCACGTGCGCCGCGCCTACTGCAATGCCGAGACGGCGCTCAAGCAGCAGGGCCTGTTCAAGCGCCTGGGCGTGCGGCCCATGGTGAACCTCGCGGCCGGCAAGAACAGCACCGACATCGCCCTCGCGGTGGACGCGATGGACCTCGCCGTGAGCGAGCGGCCGCAACTCATCTACCTGGTGTCTTCCGATTCCGATTTCGCGCCGCTGGTGATCCGCCTGCGCGAGAAGGGCTGCCGCGTCTGCGGCATCGGCCAGCTGGGCAAGACCGGCGAGGAGACGCGCGGCGTCTACGACCACTTCACCGACCTGCAGCACCAGGGTGCCGGCGGCAGCGTGGCGGTGAAGGCGCCCGCGAAGAAGCGCGCACCCGCGGCGAGGAAGCGCAAGGCCGCGCCCGTGGAAGCCCCCGAGCCCGTGCCGGCAGTGATCCTGCCCGACGAGGTGCTGCGCATCCTGGCCGTGGTGCCCAGCCTGCGCAGCGGCCAGCGCATCGAGCTCAACGTGGCGGTGGAAGGCCTGCGCGCCGCCAAGCTGCTGAGCAAGAGCGGCAGCTCGCAGAAGCTCTTCAAGAAGCACCCCGAGCTCTTCGTGCTGAGCCCGGACAAGCAGCCCAACAAGGTCCAGTACATCGGTCCTTCGCTGCCATGAGCCTGCCGCTGCCGGCCCTGGAGGCGCCCTGGTGGGCGCCCTACGCCGGCGTGGCCCGCCCCGTCTTTGCCGGCGTGGCGGCCGGCGCATCGGCGCATGCGGCGCTGTCGGCCAGGCCTTCGCCCATCGCGCTGGCGGCCGCCCCGCTGCGCTTCGTGCCCGGCGACAGCGCGCCGCAAGGCGAAGCCTACGAGGCCTTCATCGCCCGCATCGGCTGCGTGCCCACGCGGCACAACCTGCACGACCTGTTCAACGGCCTGGCATGGCTGCGGTTCCCGCGCATCAAGCGCCGCCTGAACGAACTGCAGGCGGCGCAGATCGAGCGCGAAGGCATCGGCAGCCGGCGCGGGGCCTTGCGCGATGCGCTCACGCTGCTGGACGAGAACGGCGCCTTGCTCGCGGCGCCGCCGCCCCTCTGGCAGGCGCTGGTGGCGCGCGACTGGCATGCGCTGTTCATCACCCATCGCGCGCTGTGGAGCGAGTCGCGCTGCGTGCTCTTCGGCCACGCGCTCCTGGAGAAGCTGGCCACTGCGCCGCGAAAGAACCTGACGGCGCATGTGCTCATGCTGCCGCCCGGCATGGGCAATGCGAGCGCCGACTTCGACACCCTGGCCGAGGGGTGCGCGCTGAGTTCGGCATGGCTTGCGCAAAAGCCCTTCGCGCCGCTGCCGGTATCCGGAATCCCGGGCTGGTGCCCCGAAAACGAGAACTTTTCCTTTTATGATGATTCGCAGGTATTTCGTCCCCGCAGGACTCCAGAAGAAAGAACAACCCGCCAGGTCCTGCAGTCCCGCCCGGCTTGAAGCGGGGGCAGCCCGCCCCCATCTGGGCGGCACAACAAGCAGCTCCACGGAGATTCCAACTTGAAACGCATTCTTCTGTTCGTCCTGACCAACGTGATGGTGGTCGCGGTGCTGGGCATCGTCGCCAGCCTGCTGGGCGTCAACCGCTACCTGACGGCCAACGGCCTGAACCTGGGCGCTCTGCTCGGCTTCGCGCTGATCATGGGCTTCGGTGGCGCGATCATCTCGCTGCTCATCAGCAAGCCCATGGCCAAGTGGACCTCGGGCCTGCACATGATCGACAACCCGCAGACGCCCGACGAGGCCTGGATCGTGGGCACGGTCAGGAAGTTCGCCGACCGCGCCGGCATCGGCATGCCCGAGGTCGGCATCTTCGAGGGCGAGCCCAATGCCTTCGCCACGGGTGCCTTCAAGAACTCGGCGCTGGTGGCCGTGTCCACGGGCCTGCTGCAGAACATGACGCGCGACGAGGTCGAGGCGGTGATCGGCCACGAGGTGGCGCACATCGCCAACGGCGACATGGTGACCATGACGCTGATCCAGGGTGTGATGAACACCTTCGTGGTGTTCCTCTCGCGCGTGATCGGCTATGCGGTCGACAGCTTCCTGCGCCGCGGCGACGACCGCTCGTCCGGCCCCGGCATCGGCTACATGATCACCACCATCGTGCTGGACATCGTCCTGGGCTTCGCAGCGGCCATCGTGGTGGCCTGGTTCTCGCGCCAGCGCGAGTTCCGCGCCGACGCCGGCTCGGTCGAGCTGATGGGCGGCCAGCGCCAGCCCATGGTGAACGCGCTGGCTCGCCTGGGCGGCCTGCCCGCCGGCGAGCTGCCCAAGTCGGTGGAGGCCATGGGCATCACCGGCAACATCGGCAAGCTGTTCTCCACGCACCCGCCGATCGAGGAACGCATCGCGGCGCTGCAGAACGCGCGCTGATCCGACCGCGCCAAAAGAAACGCCACCCTCGGGTGGCGTTTTTTTTAGTCCGGCGATGCGGCCGCGTCGTCCGGGGCGGCCGGCGCCTGCCGGTCCTTGCGGGCGCGCTGCAGCGTGCGCGCGACCTCGGCGGGCTTCATGCCGTACATCTCGGCAAACGCCTGCTCGGTGCCGCCGCTGGCCTCGAAGGCGCGCAGCAGCGCCTCGCGCTTGGCCGCCTGCGCCGCCAGTTCCGCCAGCGCATCGTCGACCACGGCGTTGACCTTTTCGTCGCGCGAGCGCACCAGCACCGCATAGGCCTCGCGTTCCAGGCCCGAGGCCTCGATGGCGCGGGCGATGCGCTGCACCAGCTGAGGACGCAGGTCTTCCCCTTCATTGCGCTGCGCGCGGCGGCGGTGCAGCTCCAGGATCGCGTGGTGCACATGCTCGGGCGCCACCGGCTCGACCGCGTTGCCATCGAGGTCATGGCGCGCATGGCCGGCAGCCACGCTCTCCAGGTAGCGCGTGGAGCGCGCATGCTGGCCCATCGCGACCTTCAGGTCCTCGGCCTTGAAGGCGTCGGGATGGCGCGCGAGCAGGTCTTCGTAGACACCCAGCTTCAGGGGCACGAAGCGCGCGCCAAAGAGATTGGGGTGCAGCTCGAACAGCTTCTCGAGGACCGGGTTGACCTTGCGCTGCGGGCGCGCGTCGGCGGCCGGTTGGCGCTGCTGCTGCTGTGCATCGCCGCCCTTGCGGGGCGAGTTGGCTTGCTGCTGCTGCGGTCGCTGGCCGCGCGGCGGCTTGCGGCGCGGCTCGCTGCGTGCCGCCTTGGCCGGCGCCGGTGCGCCCGCCTCGCCGGCGGGCAGGCTGTCGGCGCTGCCGACGCCCAGCTGCTGCAGCTGCGTCGCCATGTCCGGGCGCGGCCCGTGGGTCCGGCGCGCGGTGTTCGCGCTGGTGTCGTTCGTCTTCGAGTCGGAGGGGGTAGCGTCGGTCATTCTCTGGATTCGGCGGCGAGGCGCGAAGGCTGAAGAAGAAGGAAGGGAGGAAAGAAAGTGATTGGACGAGGCCGTCAACGCGCGGCGGGCTGCAGGGCCTGTCGCCCGATCAGCAGGCGGAAGGGCAGCAGCATGAACACGCCCACGGCCAGCTTCACGCCCAGGTCGCCCAGCGCCCAGGTGATCCACGGGCCCTCGGTGCCGGCGAAAGCGATGCCCCAGAACACCACGCTGTCGAGCACGGCGGCGATCACCGTGGCGACCAGCGGCGCGCGCCACCAGGTGCCGCGGCGCAGGCGGTCGAAGATGCCGATGTCCAGCAGCTGCGAGGCGATGAAGGCCAGGCCCGATGCCGCGGCGATGCGCGCCGGCGCCAGGGCCAGTGATGCCGCCACCGCGACCGCGAAGCCCAGCCACGCCACGCGGCGCGCGAGACCCGGGCCGAAGCGGCGGTTGACCAGGTCGCTCACCAGGTAGGCCACCGGGTAGCTGAAGGCGCCCCAGGTGAGCCAGTCGTTGATGGGGAACTGCACCAGGTAGTTGGAGGCCAGCACCACCGCCACCATCGCGGCGATGCCCTGCAGGTACTGGGCGCGGGTCGGACGCGGGAAGTTCATGCCAGCATCTCCGCGCCGATGCCCAGCATCTGCCGCGCCACGGCCTCGGCCACCTTGATGCCGTCCACGCCGGCGGACAGGATGCCGCCGGCATAGCCCGCGCCTTCGCCGGCCGGGTACAGGCCGTCGATGCCGGGGCATTGAAGCGTCTGCGCATCGCGCGCGATGCGGATGGGCGAGGAGGTGCGCGTCTCCACGCCGGTCAGCACCGCGTCGTGCCGGTCGAAGCCGGGGATCTTGCGGCCGAAGGCCGGGAAGGCCTCGCGCATCGCCTCGATGGCGTAGGCGGGCAGGGCCGAATGCAGGTCGGTGAGATGCACGCCCGGCTTGTAGCTGGGCACGACCTCGCCGAATTCCTTCGACGGTCTGCCGGCCACGAAGTCGCCCACCAGCTGGCCCGGCGCGCAGTAGTCGCTGCCGCCCAGCACGTAGGCGTGCGATTCGAGGCGGCGCTGCAGCTCGATGCCCGCGAGCGGATGCGGCTTGCCCTGCGCCGATTCCGGCAGGTCCAGGTGGTGGTAGTCGGTCGGGTAGTCGCTCGGCTCGATGCCCACGACGATGCCGGCGTTGGCATTGCGCTCGTTGCGCGAGTACTGGCTCATGCCGTTGGTCACCACGCGCTTGGGCTCGCTGGTGGCCGCCACCACCGTGCCGCCGGGGCACATGCAGAAGCTGTAGACGGAGCGGCCGTTGCTCGCGTGGTGCACCAGCCGGTACTCGGCCGCGCCGAGCGCGGGGTGGCCGGCGTGGCGGCCCCAGCGGGCGCGGTCGATCAGGCCTTGCGGATGCTCGGCCCGGAAGCCGATGGAGAAGGGCTTGGCCTCGATCGGCGCGCCGCGCGCATGCAGCATGGTGAAGCTGTCGCGGGCGCTGTGACCCAGGGCGATCACGGCGTGGTCGCAGCGCAGCTCCTCGCTGCGGCCGCTGGCCAGGTCGAGCACCGTGAGGCCGCGCAGGTGGCCGCCCTCGACCAGGATGTCGGTCACCTTGTGCTGGAAGCGGATCTCGCCGCCCAGCGCCTCGATGTCGGCGCGCATGTTCTCCACCATCTTCACCAGGCGGAAGGTGCCGATGTGCGGATGGGCCTCCCAGAGGATCTCCTCGGGCGCGCCGGCTTTCACGAATTCCTCGAGCACCTTGCGGCCGAGGAAGCGCGGGTCCTTGATCTGGCTGTAGAGCTTGCCGTCGGAGAAGGTGCCGGCGCCGCCCTCGCCGAACTGCACGTTCGACTCGGGGTCGAGCACCTTCTTGCGCCACAGGCCCCAGGTGTCCCTGGTGCGCTCGCGCACCGCCTTGCCGCGCTCGAGCACGATGGGCCTCAGGCCCATCTGCGCCAGCAGCAGCGCGGCGAAGATGCCGCAGGGGCCGAAGCCCACCACCACCGGGCGCGGTGCCTCGCCGGCGCCGCCGGCATGGCCGACGAAGCGGTAGGCCATGTCGGGCGCGGGCTGCACGTGCGGCTTCTTCGCGGCCAGCACGGCGGCCTCGCGCGCGGGGTCGGCCAGTTGGACGTCGACGATATAGACCTGCAGCAGCTCGGCCTTGCGCGCGTCGAAGCTGCGCTTGTAGACCTTGTGGGAGGCGATGTCGGAAGGGGCGACGCCCAGCGCCGCCGCGATGGCCTGCAGCAGGGCCTCGGGTGCGTGGTCGAGCGGGAGCTTGAGTTCGGAGACGCGGATCATGGGCGAAGCGGCCCGTTTCGATCGGGCAGTTCGGTTCAGGTGAATCCGCGATTTTACTTTTTCGGCCGGCCGGGCCTCAGGCCGGCAGGAATCCGTCGACCGACAGGTAGCGCTCGCCGGTGTCGTAGTTGAAGCCCAGCACCACCGCGCCGGCCGGCAGCTCGTGCAGCTTCTGCGCAATGGCCTGCAGTGTCGCGCCGGAGGAAATGCCCACCAGCACGCCTTCCTCGCGCGCGCAGCGGCGCGCCATCTCGCGGGCTGCCTCGGCCTCGACCTGGATCACGCCGTCGAGCAGGCTGGTGTCCAGGTTTTTCGGGATGAAGCCGGCGCCGATGCCCTGGATCGGGTGCGGCGAGGGCTGGCCGCCCGAGATCACCGGCGAGGCCGTGGGCTCCACCGCGAAGACCTTCAGCCGGGGCCACTTCTTCTTGAGCACCTGCGCGCAGCCGGTGATGTGCCCGCCGGTGCCCACGCCGGTGATGAGCACGTCGATGCCCTCGGGAAAGTCGGCGGCGATCTCCTCGGCCGTGGTGCGCACGTGCACCTCGATGTTGGCCGGGTTGTTGAACTGCTGCGGCATCCAGGCGCCGGGCGTGGAGGCGACGATCTCCTCGGCGCGGGCGATGGAGGCCTTCATGCCCTTCTCGCGCGGCGTCAGCTCGAAGGTTGCGCCGTAGGCCAGCATCAGGCGTCGGCGCTCCACCGACATGCTGTCGGGCATCACCAGCACCAGCTTGTAGCCCTTGACCGCGGCGACCATGGCCAGGCCCACGCCGGTGTTGCCCGAGGTGGGCTCGACGATGGTGCCGCCCGGCTTGAGCGCGCCGGAGCGCTCGGCGTCCTCCACCATCGACAGGGCGATGCGGTCCTTGATCGAGCCGCCCGGGTTGGAGCGCTCGGACTTGATCCAGACCTGCTGCGTCGCGTCCTTGAACAGGCGCTGGTAGCGGATGTGCGGCGTGCCGCCGATGGTGTCGAGGACGTTCTGGGCTTTCATGGCCGGGGGCTCCTTGCGGATCGGGTTGGGCGAAGCCGGCATTGTGGCCAAGCCGGCGCCCGCCTGTGCAATGTCCCTAGGAACGGCCGCAGGCTGGCGACTGCCCGGCCTTCATCGCCTCGGCCCGCCCCGCCGTCTCGGGGTGCGTGCTGAGCCAGTCGATGTGCGGCATGCCGGCGCCACCCGGTGCCTTCGCATGCTCGCCCTCGGCCGCCAGCAGGAGGTCCGCCATGGGGGCAAGCGGCCGGTTGGCCGCCTGCATCAGCCGGATGGCGAAGCAGTCGGCCTCGCGCTCGTGATCGCGGCTGTAGGCCAGGCCCGCCACCAGCGTGCCGCCCGTCGCCGCCAGGCCCGAGACATCGCCCAGCACCAGGGCCATGCCGGCGTTGAGCACGCTCAGCTCGATCACCCGGCGCGTGCCGTGCCGGTACTCCACATGGCCCAGTTCGTGCGCCAGCACGCCCAGCAGCGCCTGGTCGTCCAGGCCCTTCGTGGCCGCCAGTTCGACCATGCTGTCGGTCAGCACCATGGTGCCGCCGGGCAGGGCGAAGGCGTTGGGCCCCATGCCGCTGCGGAACTGCAGTTGCAGCAGCGGCGCGTACTTCGCATCGGGCTTCAGGCCCGGCGGGACCGCGGACTGCAGGGCCTGGAAGGCGGCGCGCAACTGCGCCTGGCGCGCGGCCGGCAGCTTGCTGGGCTTCAGCGTGCCCTGCCTGTCGAGCTGGGCCAGGGCTTCGCGGGAAATCTCCAGCTCCCACGCCAGCGGTGCGTGGCGCGCAAGCTGGCCGGCCAGCCAGGGCGTGCCCCAGCGCCCGAAGGCCCACACCACGATCGCGGTGGCCGCCAGCGCGCCGATGATCAGCCGCCAGCGCCGCTGCAGACGGTGCGCCACGCCGGCCCGCGCGCCGCAGGCCTGCAGCGCCTCCAGCCAGGCGCGCCCGTCCACGTCGAGGCTGCCGTGCCGGCCCAGGTCCACCGTCAGGCGCGCCGAGGCGCTGCCCGGCTCCCAGGTGTCGGGCCATTCGAAGCGCCCGGGTTCCAGTTGGATCGCCGACGCGCCGGTCGTGTCGAGCGGATGCAGCCGCAGGCTGGCGCGGCCGCGGCCATCGCCGGCCAGGCGCAGAAGGGCCGGGCGCGCCTGGCTGCTGCGCCCGTCGAACCAGCGGCCGCGCAGGGTGGCGTCCATGCGATATGCGGCCTCAGGCGCCGACGATGTCCAGGCCCAGGCCGTCGGCCAGCGCGTCGGTGAAGCCGCCCTCGTCCTGCTGGCGCATGAGCTCGCCCACCAGCGCCGCGGTGCCGCCGCGCAGGTGCATGGTGACCGACTCGCTCTTCATGCGGTAGACCTTCACCCGCGCGAAGGGCCGGTACAGCCCCAGCGTGACCAGCGTGAGCAGGGCGTTGCGGATGCGCAGCCCCACGAAGGCGCCCACGCGCAGTTCGCAGCGAAAGCGCGCCAGGTGGCTCACGCCGGTGTTGTTCCAGATCAGCTGGAAGGTGCGCGCCTCGCGCCAGGCCAGGGCCGGCACGATGACCAGGAACCAGCTCGCCCCGCCCAGCACCAGGCCCAGGACGATCGATCCGCGCAGGTTCTTCATGCCCAGCGTGTAGCCGGCCAGGATCACGGCGGACACCGCGCCGACCACGGCGCCCAGCAGCAGCGCGATGCCGATGGCCTGCAGCACGATGCGCAGGTACGGGCCGCGTTCCACTTTCCAGCGGCCGGCCTGGGCGCCGATGCGCGTGTCCAGCACCAGCAGGCGCGAGTAGTTGTATTGCAGCAGCGCGAAGCACAGGACCGCGAGCAGCAGGATGGCCAGGGTGATGACCGCCGACAGCCACGGTCCGTAGGCCTTGGCGAAGGCCGCGCTCACGCCCAGCGAGAACATCAGCGCCAGCATCGCGAGCAGCGGCCAGCTCGCCGCGTACAGCGAACCGATCCCCGGGGAGAAGTCCAGCCGCAGGCCGCGCCAGCGCGTGTGACGCAGGCGAAAGCGCATGGCGCTGGCCCACAGCCATGGCGCGGCCAGCGCCGCGATCACCAGGAACACGTTGCCCACGTTGCGCGCGAAGCGGTCGTCCGACTGACCCGCCAGGTTGATCGCCAGGTACAGGCCGCCGAACAGGAGGAAGCCCACCAGCATGCGCCGGATCGGCGCGGTGAACTCCAGCGCGCCGTCCGCCAACTCGGTGCTCTGGTAGAAGTACTGCACCGTGCGCCGCCGGGCCCACGGGGTGTACAGGCCGAGCGTGAGGACGCCCAGCAGCACGTTGACGATCCAGATGCGGAAATACTGGCCTTCATGGCCATGGAAGCGCACGGGGTGCGCGACGATCTCTTGGCTTGTACTCAAGTGGTGTTCTCCTCGCTCCATCAAGCCCACCTGTGCGGTGTTTGCTTTTCTCTTCTCTCCGCCCGGGAGTGTAGGAGGGCCGCAGCGCCCTGCGGAACGCGTGTCTCCCCTCGATTAGGGATAATCCATGCCGTGGAGCACGCCGGACCGCCGCTGGTGCAAGTGCCGAAAGGCCGCACTGGAGGAACGTCCGGACTGCACAGGACAGCGCAGGAGCTAACGGCTCTCCACCGCGAGGTGAGGATCAGAGCAACAGAGACGAGTCCCGGGGGCGCAAGTCTTCGGGGGTGAAACGGGCAATCTCTGCGCGCAGCAACACCAAGTAGGCCAGTTTCGAGGTGGTTCCGCTGAGCTGGCGGGTAGGTGGCATCGAGCCGTCCGGGTGACCGGCGGCCCAGAGTAATGGCGGTCACGCCGGGGGAGACCCCGGTGCACAGAATCCGGCGTACAGGCGCGCTCCACACTTTTTTCTTCTTCCCGCCGGGCGCTGCCGCGCCACGCCGCGGGGTGACCTTCGTTCACGCTTTCGACGCGCCACTTTCATCGGCGTTTCACCGGGGCGTCAACGTTCCTCCTTAGCTTCGCTGCCTGCCGGGTGTGCAGGGCCTCACGCCGACCGTGCCCGGCGTTTCTGCCCATTCACTCCACCAAGAATCAATGCACAAGCACGTCCCTTTCCTGGCGCCGCGGCACGCGTGGCGCCTTGCCTCCCTGGGTCTGTTCCTCGCGCTGGCCGGCTGCGGCGGCGGCTCCGGCAGCGCCGGCAGCGCCACCGGCGGCAACCCGGCGCCGGTCGTGACCACGCCCGACACCCCGTCCAACCCCAGCTCGCCCGACGACAAGGCCGTGATCCGCTGCGCGCCCTGACACCGATGAAGAAGACAAGCCAAACAATGAACTCCCGCCGCAAGTTCCTGCAAAACACCGTGGCCACCGGCGCCGCCGCCACGCTGCTGAACACCTTCCCGCCCAGCATCCGCCGCGCCCTGGCCATTCCCGCCAACAACAAGACCGGCACCATCCAGGACGTGGAGCACGTGGTGATCCTGATGCAGGAGAACCGCTCCTTCGACCACTACTTCGGCACGCTGGCCGGCGTGCGCGGCTTCGGCGACCGCTTCCCCATTCCGCTGCCCAAGGGCCGCAGCGTGTGGCAGCAGGCCGACGCCAGCGGCAACGTGGTGCCGCCCTACCACCTGGACAGCCGCAGCGGCAATGCCCAGCGCGACGGCGGCACGCCGCACGCCTGGGCCGACAGCCAGAACGCCTGGGACGGCGGCCGCATGTACCAGTGGGCCCGCTACAAGACCAACAAGGCGATGGGCTACCACATGGAGGCGGAGATCCCCTTCCAGTTCGCGCTGGCGAACGCCTTCACGCTGTGCGATGCCTACCACTGCGCGATGCACACCGGCACCGACGCCAACCGCAGCTTCCACATCACCGGCACCAACGGCCCGACGGCGGCCAACGTGGCTTTCGTCAACAACGAGTGGGACGCGATCGACGGCCTGCCCGCCTCCGCCAACACCGGCTACAGCTGGAAGACCTACGCCGAGCGGCTGCAGGACGCCGGCGTGAGCTGGATCAGCTACCAGAACATGCCCGACGAATGGGGCGACAACATGCTGGGCGCCTTCCAGCAGTTCCGCAAGGCCAACCTCGCCTCGGGCTATCCGGTGTCCAGCGGCGGGGCGCCCAATTCGGCCTACGCCAGCACCGGGCAGCCGCTCCCGTACAAGGCCTACGACCCGGCCACCGACGATGCCGCCAACCCGCTGTACAAGGGCATCGCCAACACGCTGCCCGGCACGCAGCCCGAGCAGTACCTGGACGCCTTCAAGCGCGACATCCGCGAAGGCAAGCTGCCGCAGGTGAGCTGGATGTACGCGCCCTCCATCTACTGCGAGCACCCCGGCCCGTCCAGCCCGGTGCAGGGCGCCTGGTTCATCCAGGAGGTGCTGGATGCGCTTACCGCCGTGCCCGAGGTGTGGAGCAAGACGGTGCTGCTGGTCAACTTCGACGAGAACGACGGCTACTTCGACCATGCGCCCTCGCCCTCGGCGCCCTCGCGCAATCCCGATGGCACGCTGGCCGGCAAGACCACGCTGGCGGCCGCCGACCTGGTGGCGGAGTACTTCACCCAGGCCCCGCCGCCCGGCAGCAAGAGCCAGCCGGCCAACGACGGCCGCGTGTTCGGCCCCGGCCCGCGCGTGCCCATGTACGTGATCTCGCCGTGGAGCCGCGGCGGCTGGGTCAACTCGCAGGCCTTCGACCACACCTCGGTGCTGCGCTTCCTGGAGGCGCGATTCGGCGTCAAGGAGCCCAACATCAGCCCCTTCCGGCGCGCGGTGTGCGGCGACCTCACCAGCGCCTTCAACTTCGCCACGCCCAACGAGGCCACGCTGCCCACGCTCTCGGGCCGCCTGACGCGCGCGGACGCCGACAAGGTCCGCGCCGCCCAACAGGCACTGCCGGCCGTGCCGGTGCCGGTCGATCCGCAACTGCCCCGGCAGGCCACCGGCACGCGGCCCTCGCGCGCGCTGCCCTACGAGTTGCATGCCAGTGCAAGGGCCGATGCCACGGCCGGCACCGTGCAACTGCTGTTCGCCAACGGCGGCAGCGCGGGCGCGGTGCTGCACGTTTACGACCGCCTCAACCTGGGCCGCCTGCCCCGGCGCTACACGCTCGAAGCGGGCAAGACCCTGGACGACAGCTGGCCGGCGGCGCTGGACAACAGCGGCTACTACGACCTGTGGATGCTGGGCCCCAACGGCCTGCACCGCCACTTCAAGGGCGACCTGGGCCGCCTGCGCACGCAGGACGCGGCCAGCCCCGAGATCCGCGTGTGCTATGACGTGACCCATGGCAACGTGCTGGTGGAGCTGCTCAACAACGGCAGGAGCGACTGCCAGTTCACCGTGCGCGCCAACGCCTACCGCAGCGACGGACCCTGGACCGCGAAGGTAGCCGGCGGCAGCATGAACAAGCTGCAGTGGGACCTGTCGGGAAGCGCGAGCTGGTACGACTTCTCCGTCACCTGCGATGCCGACCCGGCCTTCTACCGCCGCTTCGCCGGCCGCGTGGAAACCGGGCGCGACTCGGTGAGCGACCCGGCCATGGGCCTGCCGGTGCTGCCGGGCTAGGAGCAGTCCGGGGTCCTCGGGAAGCGCGGGATCGACAGCGGCGAAGCCGGGCCGTATAGTCCCCGCGCCCTTGACCTGTCGCCGAGCCAGGCGGGGCGACACCGGCGAAGCCTGCGGTGATCGGGTTGCCAGCCCGGCTACTCGTCAATCGAAGGAGACACAGGATGAAAAAGTCACTTCTCGTGGTGGCCGGTGTCGTCATGGCCGCACTCCTGGCGGCCGCGCCTGCCCTGGCTCAGAAGAAGACCCTCGCGGTGGTGGTCAAGGGGCTGGACAACCCCTTCTTCACCGTGCTGGGCGACGGCTGCGCGCGCTGGAACAAGGACAACCCGAACTCCGAGTACACCTGCCTGTACACCGGCCCGGCCTCCAGCGCCGACGAGGCCGGCGAGGTGCAGATGGTGGAGGACCTGATCAACAAGGGCGTGGCCGGCATCGCCATCTCGCCGTCGAACGCGCCGGCCATGGCCAACATGCTCAAGGCCAAGGCGCCCAAGATGCCCATCATGACCATCGATGCCGACCTGGCCTCGGCCGACCGGTCGCTTCGCAAGACCTACCTGGGCACCAACAACTACGACATGGGCGTGCTGATGGCCAAGCACCTCAAGGAACTCAAGCCCAAGGGCGGCACGGTGTGCCTGCAGCTGGGCAACGTGGCGGCCGACAACATCAATGCCCGGGCGGCGGGTTTCCGCGACACCATCGGCGGCAAGAAGGGGGTGGCCAAGCTGGCTGGCGACGGCGGCTGGACCGAGGTCGCCGGCTGCCCGCTGTTCACCAACGACCAGATCGACCTGGCCAACCAGCAGATGGCCGACGTGTTCACCAAGAACCCGAAGCTGGATGCCTTCATCCTGGTGGGCGGCTGGGCCCAGTTCGGCCCGCAGGCCTATGCCCAGGTGACCGACCAGGTGATGCCCAGGCTCAAGTCCAAGGAGCTGATCATCATCGCCGGCGACACCCTGCCGCCGCAGCTCGATGCGCTCAAGGCCGGGCGCAGCCATGCGCAGATCGGCCAGCGGCCCTTCGAGATGGGACTGCGGGCGCCCGGGGTGCTGATCGACCTGATCGGCGGCAAGGCCGTGACCGACCCGCTCTACACCGGCCTGGACGAATGCACGCCCGCGAACCTGGGCAAGTGTCCGGCGAAGTAGGCGCCCGGCACGGCTGAAGCGGAAGAAGACCCCGTGCCACTGCTCGAACTCAGCGGGGTCTCCAAGCACTTCGGTGCCATCCAGGCCCTGACCGGCGTCTCGCTGTCGCTCGAACCCGGCGCGGTCGTGGGCCTGATGGGCGACAACGGCGCCGGCAAGTCGACGCTGGTGAAGATCATCGCGGGCAACTACCCGCAAAGCGCCGGCACGATCGCCATGGAGGGCCGGCCGGTGGTCTTCCACAAGCCGACCGACGCGCGCGCGGCGGGCATCGAGATCGTCTACCAGGACCTGGCGCTGTGCGACAACCTGAGCGCAGCCGACAACGTGTACCTGGGCCGCGAGCTGACGCTGGGCGTGGGGCCGCTGCGCATCCTGAATTTCCGCGCCATGTCGCGGCGCGCGGGCGAGCTGTTTGCCGAGCTGAAGTCCGAGACCCGGCCGCGCGACCTGGTGCGGCATATGTCGGGCGGGCAGCGCCAGGCGGTGGCGATCGCCCGCACGCGCCTGTCCGAGCCCCGGATCGTGCTGATGGACGAGCCCACCGCCGCCATCAGCGTGCGGCAGGTGGCCGAAGTGCTCAACCTCATCCGGCGGCTGCGCGAGCACGGCATCGCGGTCGTGCTGATCAGCCACCGCATGCCCGACGTCTTCGCGGTGGCCGACCGCATCGTCGTGCTGCGGCGCGGCACCAAGGTGGCCGACAAGCCGATCGCGCAGAGCTCGCCGCAGGAAGTGACCGGGCTGATCACCGGCGCCATCGAGGCCGCATGATGCAGCGGCCCGATGCTCCCGAGTTGCCTGCCTCGTCCGGTGCACCGGACGCCGGGCTCCTGGCGTCGATCGAGCGCCGCGAGCACCGTCACTGGCTGGCCTGGCTGATGGGCCAGCAGACCTTCTGGGTGTCGGTGGCGGCGGTGGTGGCCTTCATCGTGCTGGCGCTGGCCAGCGACGTGTTCGCGACCCAGCAGAACCTGTTCAACGTGACGCGCAACTTCGCCTTCGTGGCCATCATCGCCATCGGCATGACGGCGGTGATCGCCACCGGCGGCATCGACCTGTCGGTGGGCGCGGTGCTGGTGCTCTCGGGCATGGTGATCGGCATGACGATGCATGCCGGCACCTCGATCTGGGTCGCGGTGCCGCTGGCCCTGGGTGCCTCGCTGCTGGTGGGGGCGATCAACGGCGTGCTGATCGCCTACCTGGGCGTTCCGCCCTTCGTCGTGACCCTGGGCATGCTGTCGGTCGCGCGCAGCCTGGCGATGGTGCTGTCGGGCAACCGCATGGTCTACGAGTTCGGGCCCGACCAGCCGCGCCTGCTGGCGCTGGGCGGCGGCTTCCTCGACCTGCCGCTGCCCTTCCTGGCCGAAGCGGTGCGCATCCCCAACCCGGTGATCGTGCTGCTGGCGCTGCTGGTCTTCGCCAGCCTGGTCTTCCGCTGGACCCGCTGGGGCCGCTACCTGTTCGCCATCGGCGGCAACGAACGCGCGGCCAACCTGACCGGGGTGCCGGTGAACGCGATGAAGGTCAGCGTCTACATCTTCTGCAGCCTGTGCGCGGGTCTCGCCGGCATCCTCGAGGTGGGCTGGCTGGGCACCATCACGACCGGACTGGGCCAGGGCATGGAGCTGACCGTGATCGCCGCCGCCGTGATCGGCGGCGCCAACCTGGCCGGCGGCGCCGGCACCGCCTTCGGCGCGGTGGTCGGATCGGCCCTGATCGAGGTGATCCGCAACAGCCTCACGCTGCTGGGCATCAGCACCTTCTGGCAGGGCAGCTTCGTGGGCTGCTTCATCATCCTGGCCGCGCTGTTCGACCGCCTGCGCACACGAAGCGCCAACTGAGCGCTACACGCGTTCGTGCGGTTGCAGGAAGCGCCATTGGCCGGGCGGCAGTCCGGCCAGCGGGACGCGGCCGATCCGCAGGCGCCGCATGGCCTCGATGGCCAGGCCCGCGGGCTCCAGCATGCGCACGACCTGGCCCGGCAGCAGCCCCTTGACCGCGATGCGCAGCCCGGTGCTGCCGCCGCTGTGGCGGCCGATGCTCACGCGCGCCGGTGCGCGATCGATCTGCCGCAACTGCTGCGGCGTGACCTCGCCGGCCACGTCCACGTTCAGCTCGTGCTCGATGAAGTCGGCGTCCTCGGTGAACTTGCGCTCCACCCGCCATTCCTGCGTGAACACCACCAGGCCGCTGGCCTGCGCGTCCAGCGGCGTCATGCAGCGCTGGCCGCTGAGGTGGCGCGGCAGCAGGGGCCGGCCGTGCGGCCCGGCGTGCAGGTTGGCCGGCACCAGCAGGGCGGCCGCGTCTTCCATGCGCAGGCCGGCCGGCTTGTGCAGCAGCAGGGTGACCGGTTCCACCGGCACCGGCCGGGCGCCGGGCTCGATGCTCACCTGCTGTGCCGGCAGCACGCGCGATTGCGGAAGCAGCACGATGCCGCCGTCCACCCGCACGGCGCCGTTCTCGATCAGCAGCTCGGCTTCGCGCCGCGAGCAGCCCGCCAGGGCCGCCACGCGCTTGGCCAGGCGGATGCCTTCTTCCTGCGGCTCGTCGGCATTCATGGGCGGAGTTTGTCGCGTTGCAGGCCGGCGCGGTCCCCTTGCGGAGCGGCCCGGCCGGCGGTCATAGCGTGGACAGGGCGGAGGGCAGGGCGCCCGGCCGCGAGGCCAGCTCGCGGATGCGCTCGACATGCGCGGCCAGCGAGCGCGCCGCTACCGGCCACAGCTGCTGGGGCACGTCGTCGTAGGCGATGGCCAGCCAGTCTTCGGGCGTGCCGGCGGGCAACTTGCGCATGGCCCGCGCGATCTTGGATTCGCGCTGCAGCCGGTGCGACTTGAGCTTGGCGATGGCGGCGCGCGCGTCGCCCAGCACGTAGCCGTGCGCCGGCAGGATGAACTCGATGCCACCCTCGGCGCAGGCCTCGTCCAGCAGGTCCAGCGACTCGAGGTACTCGCTCATGTTGCCGTCGGGCGGATCGACCACCGTGGTGCTGCCGTTGAGCACGTGGTCGCCGGAGAACAGCAGGCCGTCTTCCTCCAGCACCAGGCACAGGTGGTTGGCGGCATGGCCGGGCGTGTGAATGACACGCAGGGTGTGGGTGACGGCCTCGCCGGTGGCCGGGTCGTCGCCGGCGAGCACCAGCCGCTCACCGTTCTGCAGCGCGCGGTCGGGCACGAAGCGCGCCGGCGGCCGCGCGGTGGGTGCCGATGGCAGGCCCAGGATGGGCGGCTTGTGCGGGCACAGCGCCTGCAGCGGCTGCGCGCCGGGCGAGTGATCGGAGTGCGAGTGGGTGCACACGATCATGCGGATGTCGCCGTTCGTCGCGCGCCACAGGCGGCCCACGTGGTCGAAGTCGGCCGGTCCGGGATCGATGACGATGTAGCCGGTGCGGGGGTCGCCCACCACATAGCTGTTGGTGCCGGGGCCGGTCATGGCCGAGGAGTTGCCGGCCGTGAGGCGCTGCACGTTCTTCAGCAGCGGCACCGTCTCGGTGTGCTGCCAGTCCAGCACGTGCAGCAGCTGGCCGTCGGGGCAGGCCAGGGCCAGCTCGCCGAAGGGGGCCTCGTGCTCCATGTAGCGCACTTCCTCGCCGCCGAGGAAGGCGCCGCGCGGGCAGCTGGTCCACAGCGGCTTTTCCTGGGCGCACAGCGAGAGCACCGAATCGACGCTGGAGAAGACCGTGAGCCGCTTGAGCGTGCGCAGGGTCGGGAAGATCATGTGGAAGCGGCCCTTGGCATGCCGCGCCAGGGCGTCGGCCGGGCGCACCCAGACCGGCTCGAACTGCTCTGCGTCGTCCGACACCGGCACCTGGTCGGCCGGCATGCGCGCCACCAGGAAGGGCACGTCGAAGCGCTTGGGCATGTCCCGGTCGGTGATCCAGTGCGCCAGGGTGTAGATCTGGTCGGTGTCCAGGCGCAGGCCGCGGGCGGCGCACTGCTCGACGAAGGAGAAGGCGTTGCCGCTGCTGCGGTCCATGGCCGCCACCTCGGCCGCGCTCACCGGGCTGCCGTCGGCATGGTGGGCCAGCAGCACGCCGAGTTCCTCGAAGGTCTCGCGCACGGCGGTGATGGCCTGGATGAGCTGCACCCGGCTCTGGGTGCGGCGGCGGGTGGAGATGGCGCGGGCGTGGGCGTCCGCGTCGTCGATGGTGCCGCCGGGAAAGACGTAGGCGCCGGGGGCGAAGCTGGCGGTTTCGGAGCGCCGGGTCATCAGGACCTCGACGCCCTCCGGGCCGTCACGAAGCAGCAGCACCGTGGCCGCCGGGCGCGTGGGCACCGGCTCTCGGACGGGGTGGAGCTGTTGTGAAGGGCGGACCATGCGTGGATTATCGAACCGCGCAGCTTAAACCGCCGGACCCCGGCCTCCCAAGCCTCCTGTGACCTGCGTCGCAATTGCCCAACGCGTCATCAGGGTGATGCAAACGATTGCCTTACTCGGGCGCCTGCGCCCGTTCCGGTTTTCGGGCCGGGCGCCGGCGCGCCTCAGGGCTGCGGGAAGGCGCCCACCGCCCAGCCGATGCCGAACCTGTCGGTCACCATGCCGAAGCACTCGGAGAAGAAGGTCTTGTCCAGCGGCATCTCCACCTTGCCACCGTCGCTGCCCAGCGCGGCGAACACCTTGCGGGCGGCGGCCGCGTCCGGCACCGTCAGCGAGAGCGAGAAGCCCTTGTACTTTCCGGCCTCGCTCTCGCGGCAGAAGCCGTCCGAGGCCAGCAGGGTGCTCTGGCCGACCTTGAACTCGCAGTGCATCACCTTGTTCTCGTTGCCCGGCGGCAGCTGCATGTCGCCGCAGTTGGCCTCGGGGTTCTCCTTGTAGCGCATGAGTGCGGTGACCTCGGCGCCGATGGCCTTCTTGTAGAAATCGAGCGCTTCCTCGCAGCGGCCTTCGAAGAAGAGATAGGGCTGAACCAGCATGGGAACTCCTTGGGTTGATCGACAGGGAAATCGGGAAGTCACGGGTATTTGTGTACACCGTCCACAAACGATAGCAGCAATAATGGACACTGTCCACAATTGGAGGATCGATGTCGGCCCTGAGCCCCGAAGCCCCTGTGCGCGTCCCGGCGCGCGACACCTACCGCCATGGCGACCTGCGCCGCGCCCTGCTCGACGCCGGCATCGAGCTGGCCCGCGGCGGCGGCCCCGAGGCCGTGGTGCTGCGCGAGGCCACGCGCCGCGCCGGCGTCGCGCCCAACGCTGCCTACCGCCACTTCGCCAGCCGGCAGGACCTGCTGGAGGCGGTGCGCCTGGCCGCGCTCTCGGCCATGGCCCAGGCGATGGAGAAGGAGGTGGCCGCCGTGCGCCGGGCGCGCAATTCGGCGGCCTATGCGCGCGACTGCCTCGGCGCGGTGGGCGCGGCCTATTTGCGCTTCGCCCAGGAGGAGCGGGGGCTCTTTCGCGCCGGTTTCGCGCCGGCCCAGCCGGTGGAGCTGGTGCGGCCCAACCCGCAAAAGGCCGGGCCCGGCGGCCAGAATCCCTTCGAGCTGCTCGGCTCGGTGCTCGACCGCATGGTGGAAGCCGGCGTGCTGCCGGCGTCGCGCCGGCCGGGAGCGGAGTACCTGGCCTGGTCGGCGGTGCACGGGCTGGCCCTGCTGGTGATCGACGGCCCGCTGGCGCTCATGCCGCCCAAGGAACTGCAGGCCATGAGCCGGCGCCTGCTGGACATGGTGGAAAAGGGCCTGTGAGGCGGCTTCCCTGCGGCGCGCACGGATAATCCATTTCCATGCGTGTTCACTTCACCAAGATGCAGGGCGCCGGCAACGACTTCGTCGTCCTGGACGAGACGAAAGACCAGCTGGGCCTGAGCGCCGGGCAATACCGCTTCCTCGCCAACCGCCATTTCGGCGTCGGCGCCGACCAGGTGCTGAGCGTGCGGCCCTCGCCGGCCGCGGGCGTGGACTTCGAGTACGTGATCCACAACGCCGACGGCGGCGAGGTGGAGCAGTGCGGCAACGGCGCGCGCTGCTTCATGCGCTTCATCCGCGAGAACGGCCTGACAGCCAAGGACGCGGTCAAGGTCCAGACCCTGTCCGGCGTGATCGAGCCGCGCATGGGCGAGGACGGCCGCGTCACCGTCGACATGGGGGCGCCGATCTTCGAGAACGAGCGCGTGCCCTTCGACGCGGCGGGCCTGAGCCCGGTCGCCATGGGCGCATGGCACCAGTGGCACCTGGCCCTGGGCACGCAGGCCGACAGCGCCATCGTGGCGGTGTCGGTGCTGTCCATGGGCAACCCGCATGCGGTGCAACTGGTCGACGACGTCGACACGGCGCCGGTGGCCGAGCAGGGCCCGCGCATCGAGAACCATCCGCGCTTCCCGCAGCGCGTCAACGCCGGCTTCATGCAGGTGCTGGACCGCGGTCACGTGCGCCTGCGCGTGTTCGAGCGCGGCGCCGGCGAGACCCTGGCCTGCGGCACCGGCGCCTGCGCGGCGGTGGTCTCGGGCATCCGCCTGGGCCTGCTGGACGCGCGCGTGGACGTCCAGACCCGCGGCGGCACGCTCACGATCGAATGGCAGGGCCTGGGCCAGCCGGTGCTGATGACCGGCCCCGCCGTCACCGTCTTCGAAGGCGACATCGAGGTGCCCGCACAACCATGACAACGAACATCCCGCAACGACACGACGCCATGAATCCCATCACCGAGGACGACATCGCCAACTACCTGGCGAACACGCCGGACTTCTTCGAGCGCCACGCCCAGCTGCTGGCGCAGGTGCAGCTCACCAGCCCGCACGGCAACCGCGCCGTGAGCCTGCAGGAGCGCCAGGCCGAGATGCTGCGCGAGAAGATCAAGGCGCTGGAGCACCGGATCATGGACATGGTGCGCCACGGCACCGAGAACGTGCTGACGGCGGACCGCCTGCAGCGCTGGACCTGCGGCCTGCTCACCACCCGCGAGCCGCGCGGCCTGCCCTGGCAGATCGCGGCCGACCTGCAGACGCTGTTCATGGTGCCGCAGGCCGCCATCAAGGTCTGGAGCGTGAGCCCCGATTACGAGAACGAGGGCTACGCCCAGGGCGTGGCCGACGACGTGAAGGCGCTGGCCACCTCGCTGACCACGCCGTACTGCGGCGTCAACGCCGGCTTCGACGCCGTCAACTGGCTGGGCGATGCGCGGGCTGCCGTGTCGGTGGCGATGATTCCGCTGCGCAACGAGCCCAGCGAGCCGGCCTTCGGCCTGCTCATCCTGGCCTCGCCGGATGCGCAGCGCTTCCATGCCGACATGGGCACCGATTTCCTGGAGCGCATCGCCGACCTGTCCTCGGCGGCGCTCTCGCGCCTGCGTCCCTGAGCCCGGCGCTTTCGATGCGCGTGCTGTTGCGGCGATGGCTGGCACTGCCGGCCCTGGGGCTGGCGTTGCTGCTGGCGGGGCTGGCGTTCTACGTGTGGCGCCATGCGCAGGAGCGCCTGGCCGAGCCGCCGGCGCGCGCGGCCGACGCGGTGCTGGTGCTCGGCAACCGCGCCTATCTCGACGGCCGGCCCAACCCTTGCCTCACCAACCGCGTGGATCGCGGCCTGCAGATCGTGCGTGCCGGACAGGCGCAACTCCTGGCCGTCACCGGCGGCGTTGACCGCGAGGACGGCCGCGTCGAGGCCGAGGTGATGGCCGCGCATGCCCGCGGGGAGGGCTACCGCGGCGTCGTGCTGAAGGAATCGCTCTCGTCCTCCACGCGCGAGAACCTGGCCATGTCCTGGCCGGTGCTGGACGCGGCCGGCGTGCACCGCGTGATCGTGGTGTCGGACGCCTACCACCTGTGGCGCGTGGAGCGCCTGGCCAAGGCCAGCGGCTTCGACGGCGCCTTCGAGGTGCAGTACGCCGCCGCCCCGGCCGACTGCGGCCGGCCGGCCTGGCAGGCGATGCGCAGCGCGTTGCGCGAGCCGCTGGCCATCGTGAACAATGCGCTCAATGGCTACCTCTAGCGCCATCGACAGCGACGCACCGCCCGCCACCTCCCCCTGGATCGACAAGTACCTGGAGTACGTGCGCGTGGAACGGCGGCTGGCAGCGCGCACGGTCGAGCTCTATGCGCACCATCTCGCCGCCCTGGCCGACCAGGCCGCGGCCGCCGCGCTGCCCGTGGAGCGGGTGAGCAGCGCCCACGTGCGCCGCTGGATGGCGCAGATGCACGGCGCCGGCCGCGAGCCGCGTGGCATCGCGCTGGTGCTGTCCTGCTGGCGCAGCTTCTACCGCTGGCTCGGCCAGCAGGGGCAGATCACCGCCAACCCGGTGCAGGACGTGCACGCGCCCAAGGCCCCCCGCCCGCTGCCCAAGGCGCTGGCGGTGGACGACGCGGTGCGCCTGGCCGAGCACCATGATGCCGAGGCCGACCCCTGGACCGAGGCGCGCGACCGCGCCATGGTCGAGCTGCTCTACGGCTGCGGCCTGCGCGTGAGCGAGCTCACCGGGCTGGACGTGCACGCGGACAAGGAATCGCGCGGCTGGATCGAGATGGACGGCGCCGAGGCCCACGTGCTGGGCAAGGGCGGCAAGCGCCGCAGCGTGCCGGTGGGTGGCAAGGCGATGGAAGCCCTGCGCACCTGGCTGGCCGTGCGCGACGAACACGCGAAGCCGGGGGCCGAGCCGGCCCTCTTCATCGGCCGCACCGGCCGGCGCCTGTCCTCGCAGGCGGTCTGGAAGCAGCTGCGCGAGCGCGGCGTCAAGGCCGGCCTGGTGGCGCCGGTGCATCCGCACATGCTGCGCCACTCCTTCGCCAGCCACGTGCTGCAGTCCAGCAGCGACCTGCGCGGCGTGCAGGAGCTGCTGGGCCACGCCAACATCGCCACCACGCAGGTCTACACGCGGCTGGACTTCCAGCACCTGGCGCGGGCCTACGACGCGGCGCATCCGCGTGCCCAGCTCAAGAGCGGGCCGGGCGACGCACCGGCGCCGGCGGCGAAAATCCGCAAATGAAAACTCTGAGACTGCGCGCCGGCAAGGAGCGCTCCCTGCTGCGCCGCCATCCCTGGATCTTCGACTCGGCCATCGCCAAGGGGGGCGGCGACGCCGGCGAGACCGTGCGCGTGGAGGGCGATGACGGCCGCTTCCTCTGCTGGGCCGCCTTCAGCCCCGCTTCCAAGATCCGGGCGCGTGCCTGGAGCTTCAAGGAGGACGAGCGCATCGACGCCGCCTTCTTCCGCCAGCGCATCGCCCGCGCCGTGCAGGCGCGCCAGATCTTTGCGCTGCCCAGCGACGGCGTGCGCCTTGTGCACGGCGAGGCCGACGGGCTGCCGGGCCTGATCGTCGACCGCTACGGCGACGTGCTGGTGGCGCAGTTCCTCTCGGCCGGCGTGGAGCGCTGGAGGAAGGCACTGGTCGATGCCCTGCTGGCCGAGACCGGCCTCAGGCATTTCTACGAGCGCTCCGATGCCAGCGGCCGCGAGCGCGAGGGCCTGGCGCCCGTCACGGGCTGGCTGGCCGGCGGGGAGGGGCAGGGGACCGAACTCACGATCCAGGAGAACGGCTGGCGCCTGACGCTGGACATCGCCACCGGCCACAAGACCGGCTTCTACCTGGACCAGCGCGACAGCCGCCGGCGCTTTGCCGAACTGGCGCAGCAGCGGCGCTTCCGGCGCGTGCTCAACTGCTACTGCTACACCGGCGGCTTCACCGTGGCGGCGGCCTGGGGCCTGCAGGCGGCCGGCGCCCTGGAGGGCGCCGAGCTGGTGTCGGTGGATTCCTCGCTGCCGGCGCTGGAGCGGGCCCGCTCGCACCTGGCGCTCAACGGCTTCGGCGCGGCCAACAGCCAGTACCTGGACGCGGACGTCAACACGACGCTGAGGCGCTTCATCGACGAGGGGCAAAGCTTCGACGCCATCGTCCTCGATCCGCCGAAGTTTGCGCCCACCATCGCCCACGCCGAGCGGGCCGCGCGGGCCTACAAGGACATCAACCGCCTGGCCCTCAAGCTGCTGGCGCCGGGCGGGATGCTGCTGACCTTTTCCTGCTCGGGCGGCATCGGCGCCGAGCTGTTCCACAAGATCGTGGCCTCGGCCGGCATCGACGCCGGGGTGGACGGCTACATCAGCGAGCGCCTGGGCGCTGCCCCCGACCACCCCATGACCATCGAGTTCCCGGAGGGCGAGTACCTCAAGGGGCTGGCGGTGGTGCGCAAGCTCGCCTGAGCAGCCTTGCAGAAGCGCGCGAATCCCCCGGAAGCTAGACTTTCGGGTTTTCCCGCTTATTGATCCGGAGTACGCCATGGCCCTCATCCCCGCCACCATCCTCACGGGCTTCCTCGGCTCGGGCAAGACGACGCTGCTCAAGCGGGTGCTGACCGAGGCCCACGGCCAGAAGATCGCCGTGATCGAGAACGAGTTCGGCGAAGAGAACATCGACAGCGACATCCTGGTCACCGAGTCCAAGGAGCAGATCGTGCAGATGAGCAACGGCTGCATCTGCTGCACCATCCGCGAGGACCTGCGCGAGACACTGCAGCTGCTGGCCGCCAAGAAGCGCAAGGGCCTGCTGGACTTCGAGCGCGTGGTGATCGAGACCACCGGCCTGGCCGACCCCGGCCCCGTCGCCCAGACCTTCTTCATGGACGACGAGATCGCCGAGACCTACCTGCTGGACTCCATCCTGACCCTGGTCGACGCCAAGCACGCCGCCCAGCAGCTCAACGACCGCCAGGAGGCGCGCCGCCAGATCGGCTTTGCCGACCAGCTCTTCGTGAGCAAGACCGACCTGGTGAGCACGGAAGAGGCCGACGCGCTGATCCACCGCGTCAAGCACATGAACCCGCGTGCCCCGGTCCAGAAGGTGCACTTCGGCGAGGTGCCGCTGTCGCAGGTGTTCGACCTGCGCGGCTTCAACCTCAACGCCAAGCTGGACATCGACCCGGACTTCCTCAAGGAAGACGAGCACGACCACCATCACCATGACCACGAGCATGGCGAGCATTGCGACCACCCCTCGCATTCGCACGAGGGCCACGGCCACCACCACCACGTCGACGACGACGTGAAGAGCTTCGTCTACAAGGCAGACCGGCCGTTCGACCCGGCCCGGCTGGAGGACTTCCTGGGCGCCATCGTCAACATCTACGGCCCGCGCATGCTGCGCTACAAGGGCGTGCTGAACATGCAGGGCACCGAGCGCAAGGTGATCTTCCAGGGCGTGCACCAGCTCATGGGCAGCGACCTGGGGCCGGCCTGGGCCGAGGGCGAGTCGCGCCAGAGCCGCATGGTGTTCATCGGCATCGACCTGCCGCGCGACATCCTGGAGCAGGGCCTGGAACAGTGCTTGGTGTAAACCAGCGCTGAATCCGACGCCCGGGCGTTCCAGTTCTCTATACAATCGCGCCCCGGTTCGGGGGTCCACCCTGCCGCAAGTGAGGCGGAGTGTGACTTCCGGCATACACGAAGGCGCGTTTGCAGCCTGCATTCGGGGGTATAACCCCACGATTGCCACCGGCGAGCCCCTATAAACGTGGGGTCCCCGCAGCTGCCTCGAAAAGCGTTGCGGATCCCGCGGATACAGACGCCGGCGGATGCAGCGCGTCGTGAGTCCAAACAAGGAGCCCGTCACCGTGAATAAAGCTGTCGCCAAGGCCAAGCCTGCTGCCAAGCCGGACGTCAAGAAGACCCCGGCGGCCAAGCAGCCTGCGCCCGCGGCGAAAAAGGCGACGGCCGCCAAGAGCCCTGCCAAGCCCGCCGAACCGGTGGCCGCACGCAAGACGGCCGCTCCGGTAGCGCCAACGCCTGCTCCCGTCCCGGTGGCAGACCCGGCCATGCCGGCGCGGAGCACCCGCGTCTCGGCGCGGCTGTCCTCGTTGACGGTTCCCTCCATGCCCCCCACGGTGGCCTCCACGGCCGCCAAGTCCAGTTTTACGCAGACCATGTCCACAGTCCTCGTCCCCCCGCCGCCGCTTTCTGTCAAGAAAGACCCGAAGCTCGCCAACAACTGGAAGACCAAATCGGCCGAGGAACTCAGCGATGAGGAAGTCATCGCCATGCCGGACGCGGAGTACATGAACGACAAGCAGATGGCGTTCTTCCGCAACAAGCTCGTCCAGCTCAAGCAGGGCATCCTCGAGAACGCCGGCGAGACCACCGAGCACCTTCGCGAGGACACCGTGGTCGTGCCCGACCCGGCCGACCGCGCCACCATCGAGGAAGAGCACGCCCTGGAACTGCGCACCCGCGACCGCGAGCGCAAGCTGCTCAAGAAGATCGAGCAGTCCATCCAGCGCATCGATGCCGGCGACTACGGCTACTGCGACGAGACCGGCGAGCCCATCGGTGTCGGCCGCCTGCTGGCCCGTCCCACGGCCACCCTGTCGCTCGAGGCGCAGCAGCGCCGCGAGCTCAAACAGAAGATGTTCGGGGATTGAAGTCCCTCGCTTCTTTGCGGCACGCGAACAGGGGCTGACGCCATGGCGAAGGAAGAATCGGGCCGCCTCCTGTCCAAGGTGGCGAAGTTCGTCCGCAATCCGCTGAAGGACTGGTCCGAGCTGGACGCGCCGGAGTCGCTCCCGGCGGACAACGGCTACAGCCGCGAGATGCTCAAGGAGATGATCGAGCGGCGCCAGCGCAACGACTTCGTGCGCCGGCGCGAATTCGACATGCTTCGCAAGCTGCGCCAGCGCGAGGCCGCCGGCGGCACGCCCGAAGGCGCGGCCGCCATCTCTTCCTTCAACATGAGCACCTCGGGCAAGTCCGAGGGCCGTGCGCTCACGCTCAAGAAGATCGACGAGATCGAAGAGCAGATGTCGCAGCAATGGTGGAAGGGCCGTGCCCCGGGCAGCGGCGACGCCCCGGCGGTTCCGCCACCGGCCGGTTCGCCGGAGGCCCCGCCTGCCGACGACGAAGCCGCGCGCCGCGCGCAGGCCTATGCCGACACCGAGCCCGGCCTGTCGCCGCAGGCTGCGGCGGCCATGGCCATGGCGCGCGAGGGGGCGCATCCTTCCGGCCTGGAAGACGCCGCGATCCGCTTTGCCCAGGGCGACGACGCCGGTGCGGAGGCCGTGCTGCTGCAGATGACGGCGCCCGAGAGCCCGCAGGCCGACCACAACGAAGTCTGGCGCGCGCTGCTCGACCTGTACCGCGCCACCGGCGATGCCGAGAAGTTCGGCGCCGCCAGCACGCGCTACGCCCAGCGCTTCAAGCGGCCCGGCCCCGAGTGGATCTCACTGCGCAGCCTGGCGCGCGACGCACAGGCCAGCCACGACGCAAGGCCCGTGCAGCCGTCCGGCGCCGCCGACCTGCAGCCAACGAGCGCCGACTGGACCTGCCCGCGTGAGCTCCTGCGCGAAGGCCTGGCCGAGCTCACCCGTGCGCTGGCCAATGCCGGCCCGGTGTGGCACATGGACTGGCGTTCCCTGGCGGTCATCGACCACGATGCGGCCGCGCCCTTGCGCGCCTTGTTCAACCACTGGGCCGATTCCCCGGTGCAACTGCGATTTGCCGGTGCGAGCCAACTGCTCGCCGTGCTGGAAAAGGCCGCGCCCACCGGCGACCGAAGCGTCGACGTGGTCTGGTGGCAGCTTCGCATGGCGGTCCTGCGCACCCTGCACGAGGCCGATGCCTACGAGCTGGCCGCGCTCAACTACTGCATCACCTTCGAAGTCTCCCCGCCGGCCTGGGTCGACCCGCGCGGCAGCTACGCCTCGACTGACGACGAAGCGGCGCCGCCGGTCCAGGCCTATTCCGAGCCCAGCCGTGCGTCCCTGGTCGGCCACCTGGGTGGCGACTGCCAGCAGCTGCTGGTCCGCCTGGACGCCGAGCTCAAGAACGCCCTGATGCCCACCGTGTCCTGCGACGCGCTGCTGCGTGTCGACCTGGAAGGCGCACGCGCCCTGGTCGACTGGGTGGCCGGCCACGAGGAGCAGGGCCGCCGCATCGAGTTCGTCGACGCGCACCGCCTGGTGGCTTCCTTCTTCCACGTGACCGGCATCACCGATCACGCCAGCGTCAGCATTCGCAGCAAATAGTTTCATCCCGCAAGTTCGAGCAAGCGGTCTTGCAATTCCGGCAAGTCGCCCTCAAATTGCTTCGATGGAACAATTTCACGGAACCACCATCGTCAGCGTGCGGCGCAAGACGCCTGCCGGTGACCAGGTTGCCATCGGCGGCGACGGCCAGGTCACCCTCGGCAACGTCGTCATCAAGGGCTCGGCCCGCAAGGTCCGGCGCCTGTACAACGGCAAGGTGCTGGCCGGCTTCGCCGGCGCCACGGCGGATGCCTTCACGCTCTTCGAGCGCTTCGAGGGCAAGCTGGAAAAGCACCAGGGCCAGCTGGCCCGCGCCGCCATCGAGCTGACCAAGGACTGGCGCACCGACCGCGTGCTGCGCCGCCTGGAGGCCATGCTGGCGGTAGCCGACGCCCACGTCTCGCTCATCATCACCGGCAACGGCGACGTGCTGGAGCCCGAGCAGGGCATCGTCGCCATCGGCTCCGGCGGCGTGTATGCGCAGTCGGCGGCCAAGGCGCTGCTGGAGAACACCGAGCTGAGCGCCGAGGAGATCGTGCGCAAGTCGCTGGCCATTGCCGGGGAACTCTGCATCTACACCAACATGAATCACACGATCGAAACGCTATGACGATGACGCCGCAGGAGATCGTCTCCGAACTCGACAACCACATCGTCGGCCAGTTCGATGCCAAGCGCGCGGTGGCCATCGCCCTGCGCAACCGCTGGCGCCGCCAGCAGGTGGATCCGAAGCTGCGCAGCGAGATCACGCCCAAGAACATCCTCATGATCGGCCCCACGGGCGTGGGCAAGACCGAGATCGCGCGGCGCCTGGCGCGCCTGGCCGACGCGCCCTTCATCAAGGTGGAGGCCACCAAGTTCACCGAGGTGGGCTACGTGGGCAAGGACGTCGACTCCATCATCCGCGACCTGGCCGAGGTGGCGGTGAAGCAGACCCGCGAGGCCGAGAGCGCCAAGGTGCGCATGCGCGCCGAGGACGCGGCCGAGGAGCGCATCCTCGACGCGCTGCTGCCGCAGGCCCGCGCCGCCGACGGCACCTCGGCCACCGGCGACAGCAACAACGCCACCCGCCAGGCCTTCCGCAAGAAGCTGCGCGAGAAGCAGCTGGACGACAAGGAGATCGAGATCGACCTGGCCGAGACGCGCGCGCCCCTGGAGATCATGGGCCCGGCCGGCATGGAAGAAATGGCCGAGCAGCTGCGCGGCATGTTCGGCCAGCTCGGCCAGGCCAAGCGCAAGGTGCGCAAGCTCAAGATCGGCGAGGCCATGAACCTGCTGATCGACGAGGAAGCGGCCAAGCTGGTCAACGAGGACGAGATCCGCACCCAGGCCATCACCAACGCCGAGCAGAACGGCATCGTCTTCATCGACGAGATCGACAAGGTGGCGACCCGCAGCGACACACAGGGCTCCGACGTGTCGCGCCAGGGCGTGCAGCGCGACCTGCTGCCGCTGGTGGAAGGCACGGCCGTCAGCACCAAGTACGGCATGGTGCGCACCGACCACATCCTGTTCGTGGCGAGCGGCGCCTTCCACCTGAGCAAGCCCAGCGACCTGATTCCCGAGTTGCAGGGCCGATTCCCGATCCGGGTGGAACTGCAGTCGCTCTCGGTGGCGGACTTCGAGAGCATCCTCACCCAGACGCGCGCCTCGCTGGTCAAGCAGTACCAGGCGCTGCTGGCGACCGAGGGCGTCACGCTGGACTTCGCGCCCGACGGCATCACCCGCCTGGCCAGCATCGCCTACGAGGTGAACGAGCGCACCGAGAACATCGGGGCGCGGCGCCTGTCCACCGTGATGGAGCGCCTGCTGGACGAGGCCAGCTTCGACGCCACCCGCTTCAGCGGCCAGACCATCCGCATCGACGCGGCCTACGTGGATGAGCGCCTGAAGGCGCTGAGCCACGACGAAGACCTGTCCCGCTTCATCTTGTGACAAGGGGGCCGCCAGGCGGCCCGACAATCGAGTGTTCCGGACCTGACGCGGCGCCCACGAGGCGCCGCGTGCTTTTTGCGCGCTTTGCACGGGTAGTTTTCACCTTGCACGCATCGTCCTGATGCGGCTTGTACGCGCCAATGTTTCACAAACCACATTCATTGCCCTTTCTAAGTGCTTACTTCTAAAGGACTTTTCCTTTCCGATTTGACTGTCGGAAAGCGCGCTAAGTCCTTGATTCCATTACAAAAAATACAGCTCGCCCCTGGTTGCGCGGTAGGCGTTTCCTGCTACAGTGCAAAAAAGTGCATTTAAGTGGGAAAAAGTGTCGGTACACGTCCAATTCGGGGCGAATCCGGCGGTAGTCACAGGGTTTCAAGGTCGTGTTTCAGGGCGCTTCATCGCTGAGTCTCGATGCGAAGGGTCGGCTTTCCGTGCCGACCCGGCATCGTGACGTCCTGTCCGCGACCGCCGCCGGCCAGCTCACGGTCACGCGCCACCCGCACGGCTGCCTGATGATCTTTCCCCGCCCGGCCTGGGAGCAGTTCCGCGAGCGCATCGCCGCCATGCCGCTGAAGGACCAGTGGCTCAAGCGCCTGTTCCTCGGCAATGCCATGGACGTGGAGATGGATTCGACCGGTCGTATCCTGATCTCGCCCGAGCTGCGCGCCGCGGCCGGCATTTCCCGCGAGACGCTGCTCCTGGGCATGGGCAGCCACTTCGAGCTGTGGGACAAGGCCACCCACGACGCCAAGGAGGCCGAAGCCCTGGCGGCCGGCCTGGCGAGCGAGTCCCTGCAGGACCTGGCCTTCTGACACACGAAAGAGTCGGCGTTGGACACCCCATGGACCCACACCACCGTCCTCCTGGAAGAAGCGGTTGCCGCACTCCAGGCGGAAGGCTCGCGCGACACTTTTGTCGACGCGACCTTCGGGCGTGGCGGCCATTCGCGAGCCATCCTGGCGCGGCTCGCGCCGGAGGGTCGCCTCATCGCGTACGACAAGGACGCGGAAGCGGTGGCCGAAGCAGCGCGCATCGAGGATGCGCGTTTTTCCATCCGCCACGAAGGCTTCAGGCACCTGGGGGAGTTGGCGCCGGCCAGCGTCGCCGGCCTTCTGATGGATCTCGGCATCAGCTCTCCCCAGATCGACAACCCCGCACGGGGTTTTTCTTTTCGTTTCGACGGGCCGCTCGACATGCGCATGGACACCACGCGCGGAGAGAGCGTTGCAGATTGGCTGGCGACGGCCGAACCCCAACAGATTGCAGAGGTCATCCGTGACTATGGCGAAGAACGGTTTGCTGTTCAGATTGCAAAGGCGATTGCAGCTCGCCGACAGGAACGGGGCCCAGTTTCAACCACCGCCGAACTGGCCGAGCTCGTGGCTGGTGCGGTCAAAACCCGCGAGCCGGGCCAGAACCCTGCAACGCGCACATTTCAGGCTCTTCGGATTTTCATCAATGCCGAGCTTGAAGAGCTGCAACAGGCGCTAGAGGCCAGTCTTTCCGTGCTCAAGCCCCAGGGTCGGCTCGCGGTGATCAGCTTCCACTCGCTGGAAGACCGCATCGTGAAGCAGTTCATCGCCAAGCATTCGCGCGAGGTCTTCGACCGCCGCGTGCCCTTTGCCGAGCCCCGGGAAATGAAGCTGCGCTCCATCGGCCGCATCAAGCCGAGCGAGGCGGAGGTGCAGGGCAATCCGCGCGCGCGCAGCGCCATCCTGCGCGTGGCCGAACGCACGGGGGCGCCTGCGTGAGCCGCGCGCTCGTCATCGTCGGCAACCATCAGGCGGGAGGCATCGCATGCTGACCCGCCTGAACCTGCTTCTGCTGATCGCGGTGATCGGCTCGGCGCTCTACCTCGTGCACATCGAGTACACCGCGCGCCAGCTCTACACCCAGATGCACAAGGCCGAGCAGGAGACGCGCCGCATCGAGCTGGACTTCGAGCGCCTGCAGCTGGAAAAGCGCGCCCAGGCCACGCCGCTGCGCGTGGAAAAGCTCGCGCGCGAGCAGCTGAAGATGCGCACGGCCACGCCGGCCATCACGCAGTACGTGCGGCCCGACGGCAGCGTGATTCCCGCCGTGGCACCGCTGCCGCCCACGACGCCGCCCACCGGGAAGCCGGCCACTGCCGGTGCCGCAAGGAGCCAGCGATGAGCCGGCGCAGCGTCCGCTACACCACCAGCCCCCTGCTGGCCAGCAAGACGCCGGTGTGGCGCAGCAAGTTCATCGTGGCCGGCATCGCGCTGGGCTTCGTGGTGCTGGCCGGCCGCGCGGCCTACGTGCAGGTGTTCGGCAACGCCTTCTTCCAGCGCCAGGGCGAGGTGCGCTACGCGCGCAACCTGGAGCTGCCGGCCAACCGCGGCCGCATCCTCGACCGCAACGGGTTGCTGCTGGCCTCCAGCGTGGTGGCGCCCAGCATCTGGGCCATTCCCGAGGACATCGAGCGCAACGACCCGGACACGCGCGCCAAGCTCAAGCAGGTCGCCAAGCTGCTGGAGATGCCGCAGAAGGAATTCGACAAGAAGCTCGAGGACGAGGACAAGAGCTTCGTCTGGGTCAAGCGCCAGGTCGACGAGCCCATCGCCAAGCAGATCGCCGCGCTCAACATCAAGGGCATCTACCAGCGCCGCGAGTACAAGCGCGAGTACCCCGAGGGCGAGTCGGCCGCGCACGTGGTGGGCTTCACCAACGTCGAGGACAGCGGCCAGGAGGGCATCGAGCTCTTCTTCGACAAGCAGCTGTCGGGCAAGGCCGGCACCCGCCGCGTCATCAAGGACCGCCTGGGCCGCGTGGTCGAGGGCGTGGGCGAGACCGTGCCGCCCTCCGACGGCAAGGACATCCAGTTGTCGATCGACAGCAAGGTGCAGTTCTTCGCCTACCAGAAGCTGCGCGACGCCGTCACCGCCAACAAGGCCAAGGCCGGCAGCGTGGTGGTGCTCGACGCCGTCACCGGCGAGGTGCTGGCGCTGGCCAACTACCCGAGCTACGTGCCCGACAAGCGGCAGAACCTCACGGGCGAGCAGCTGCGCAACCGCGCGCTCACCGACTCCTTCGAGCCCGGCTCGACGATGAAGCCGATCACCGTGGCCGCGGCGCTGGAAGCGGGCCGCATCACGCCGCAGACCGTGGTCGATACCAGCCCCGGCCGCATGAGCATGGGCGGCTTCACCATCAGCGACACGCACAACTACGGCGCGCTGACGGTGGAGGGCGTGATCCAGAAGTCCAGCAACATCGGCGCGCTCAAGATCTCGCAGCGCATGTCGCCGCAGGAGATGTGGAACACCTATACCGCGCTGGGCTACGGCCACAAGCCGCAGCTGCAATTCCCCGGCGCGGTCACCGGCCGTCTGCGCCCGTGGAAGAGCTGGAAGCCGGTGGAGCAGGCCACCATGGCCTATGGCTACGGCCTGTCGGCGTCGCTGCTGCAGATGGCGCATTCCTACACCGCGCTGGCGCATGACGGCGAGGTGCTGCCGCTGACCATCATCAAGAACAACGAGCCTGCCGTGGGCGTCAAGGTGTTCTCCGCGCAGACGGCGGCCTCGGTGCGCAAGATGCTCCAGATGGCTGCCGGCCCCGGCGGCACCGGCCCGCTGGCGCAGACCATCGGCTACTCGGTGGGCGGCAAGTCCGGCACCGCGCACAAGCAGGTGGGCAAGGGCTACGCGAGCAACAAGTACCGCGCCTGGTTCACCGGCATGGCGCCCATCGGCAAGCCGCGCATCATCGTGGCGGTGATGGTGGACGAGCCCAGCGCCGGCAAGTACTTCGGCGGCCTGGTGGCCGCGCCCATCTTCAGCGAAGTGGTGCAGCAGACGCTGCGCATGATGAACGTGCCGCCCGACCTGGCAGTGAAGCCGCTGGTCGTGACCACGGGCGTGGACGAGAGCTTCTAGGCCATGGTCCAGCAACTCCACACCCCCGTCGAAGCCGCGCAGTGGCTGCACGCGCGCGTGCGCGGCGCGCTGCATGCGGACAGCCGCCGCGTGAGCGCGGGCGACGGCTTCGTGGCCTGGCCCGGTGCCGCCACCGACGGCCGCCGGCACGTGCCCGATGCGCTGGCCAAGGGCGCGAGCGCCTGCCTGGTCGAGCGCGAGGGCGCCGAGGCCTTCGGCTTCAGCGGCGATGCGGTGGGAAGCTATGCGGGCCTGAAGGCCGCGACCGGTCCGATCGCGGCGCACTACTACGGTCACCCTTCGGAGGAGATCGAGCTGCTGGCCGTGACCGGCACCAACGGCAAGACCTCCACTGCCTGGTGGCTGGCCGAGGCCATCTCCAGCCTGGAGGGGCGCGGCCCCTGCGCGGTGGTGGGCACGCTGGGCATCGGCAAGCCGCCGGAGCTGAGCTACACGGGCCTGACCACGCCCGACCCGGTGATGCTGCAGCGCGCGCTGCGCGGCTTCGTGGACCAGGGCTACTCGGCCTGCGCCATCGAGGCCTCGTCCATCGGCATCGTCGAGCGGCGCCTGGACGGCACGCGCATCGCGGTGGCCGTGTTCACCAACTTCACGCAGGACCACCTGGACTACCACGGCAGCATGGAAGCCTACTGGCAGGCCAAGGCGGAGCTCTTCAACTGGCCGGGCCTCAAGGCCGCGGTGATCAACATCGACGACGTGCAGGGCGCGAGCCTCGCGGCCGGCATGGCTGCGCGCGGCGCGGGCGCGGGCGTCGATCTCTGGACCCTCTCGACCGCCGGCAAGCCGGCGCGCCTTTGGGCGCGTGACATCGGCTACGACGCGCAGGGTTTGCGTTTCACCGTGGTCGAGAGCGGTGCGACGCCCATTTCCATGGCCACCGGCCTGATCGGCCAGTACAACGTCGCCAACCTGCTGGGCGTGCTGGGCACGCTGCGCACGCTGGGCCTGACGCTGGCCGAGGCGGTGGCCGCCTGCGGCGCGCTCACGCCGGTGCCCGGCCGCATGGAGCGCGTGCCCGGCGATGCCACCGCGCCCATGGTGGTGGTCGACTATGCCCACACGCCCGATGCGCTGGACAAGGCGCTGGCCGGCCTCAAGCCGCTGGCGCAGCAGCGCGGCGGCCGGCTGTGGTGCCTGTTCGGCTGCGGCGGCGACCGCGACCCGATCAAGCGCCCCATGATGGCCGCCGTGGCCGAGGCGCAGGCCGACCGTGTGCTGGTCACCAGCGACAACCCGCGCAGCGAGAAGCCCGACGCGATCATCAGCCAGATCCTGCTGGGCCTCTCCAGCCCCGAGCGCGCGGAGGTCGAGGTGGACCGCGCCCGCGCCATCGCGCAGATCGTGGCCAAGGCCGATGCGAAGGACGTGGTGCTGCTGGCAGGCCGCGGCCACGAGGCCTGGCAGGAAGTGGCGAACGGCGAACGCATCGCCTTCTCCGACCGCGCGCATGCCGCCGAGGCGCTGGCGGCAAGGAGCGCCGCATGACGGCCACGCCCATGATGACGCTCGCCCAGGCCCAGGCCTGGATTCCCGGCGCGCGCCTGGTGAGCGGCGGCGACACGGCGATCACGCGCGTGCACACCGACACCCGCACGCTCGCGGCCGGCGATCTCTTCGTCGCGCTCAAGGGCGAGCGCTTCGACGCCAACCAGTTCCTGGGCCAGGCCAAGGCGGCCGGCGCCGTGGCCGCGCTGGCGCATGGCGGCCTGGAAGCCGCCGGACTCGCGGGCCTGGAAGTGCCCGACACCCTGGCCGCGCTGGGCGCGCTGGCCAACGGCTGGCGCCGCCAGTTCGAGATCCCGCTGATCGCGGTCACCGGCAGCAACGGCAAGACCACGGTCACGCAGATGATCGCGTCCATCCTCGCCGCCGGCGCGGGGCCCGATCGCTCGCTGGCCACGCGCGGCAACTTCAACAACGAGGTGGGCCTGCCGCTCACGCTGCTGCGCATGAACGCGCAGCACCAGCTGGGCGTGGTCGAGCTGGGCATGAACCATCCGGGCGAGATCTCGCGCCTGGCGGCCATCGCACAGCCCACCATCGCGCTGGTCAACAACGCGCAGCGCGAGCACCAGGAATTCATGGCCACGGTGGAAGCCGTGGCGCGCGAGAACGGCGCCGTGTTCGAGGCCCTGCCGGCCGACGGCACCGCGGTGTTCCCGCACGGCGATGCCTTCAGCGCGCTGTGGGAAGAGATGGCGCGCGAAGGCCCGGGCCGCCGCACCATCACCTTCGGCGAGCAGGCCGATGCCGACGTTTCGCTGGCCGATGCGGTCTGGCGCGGCGAGCACTGGGACGTCGAGCTGCGCACGCCGCTGGGTCCACTGGCCTGCCAATTGCGCATCGCCGGGCACCACAACGTGGTCAATGCGATGGCGGCCACCGCCTGCGCGCTGGCCGCGGGCGTCTCGCTCGAGAAGATCGCGCAGGGGCTGGCGGCCTTCCAGCCGGTGGGCGGGCGCTCCAACGCGCGCGTGCTCGGGCGCGCCGACGGCCAGCCGCTCACGCTGGTGGACGACACCTACAACGCCAACCCCGACTCCATGCGCGCCGCCATCGACGTGCTGGCCGCGCTGCCGGCCCCGCACCTGCTGGTGCTCGGCGACATGGGCGAGGTGGGTGACCAGGGGCCGCAGTTCCACGCCGAGATCGGTGCCTGGGCGGCCACCCGCGGCATCGAATGCGTCTATGCGCTGGGCACCGAGTCGGTCCACAGCATCGACGCCTTCCGCGCAGAGGCCCCGACACGCGCCGGTGAAAGCCGGCATTTCGACAACCAATCGATCGAGTCGCTCAACGACGCCGTGCGGGCAAGGCTCCCGCAGGTGGCGAGCGTGCTCGTGAAGGGATCGCGCTTCATGAAGATGGAGCGCGTGGTGCAGGCGATTGCCGCACATATCCAGAACAACGATTCCGAGGAGGCCGGGCATGCCTGATGTTCCGGACGCATCCCTATGCTGATGAGCCTGGCCCAATGGCTGCAGACGCTGTCGCCCGATTTCGGGTTCCTGCGCATCTTCCAATACCTGACCTTCCGGGCGCTGATGGCTGCGCTCACGGCGCTGATGGTCGGCCTCTTCGCGGGGCCGGCGGTGATCCGCCGCCTGACCTCGCTCAAGATCGGCCAGCCGGTGCGCGGCTACGCCATGGAGACGCACCTGGTGAAGAGCGGCACGCCCACCATGGGCGGCGTGCTGGTGCTCTTCGCCATCGCCATCGCCACCTTGCTGTGGTTCGACCTGAGCAACCGCTTCGTGTGGATCGTGCTGTGGGTCACTCTGGGCTTCGGCGCCATCGGCTGGGTGGACGACTGGCGGAAGGTGGTCAAGAAGGACCCGGAAGGCATGCGCTCGCGCGAGAAGTACTTCTGGCAGTCGCTGATCGGCCTGCTGGCCGCCTTCTACCTGCTGTTCAGCATTTCCGAAGTATCGAACTGGCGCGTGCTGGAGCTCTTCTACGCCTGGGTGCGCTCGGGCTTCGACCTGGACTTCCCGCCCAAGACCAACCTGCTGGTGCCCTTCTTCAAGGAGGTGAGCTATCCGCTGGGCGGCGTGGGCTTCGTGGTGCTGACCTACCTGGTGATCGTGGGCGCGAGCAACGCGGTGAACCTCACCGACGGCCTGGACGGCCTGGCGATCATGCCGGTGGTGATGGTGGGCTCGGCGCTGGGCGTGTTCGCCTACGTCACCGGCAGCTCGGTGTATTCCAAGTACCTGCTGTTCCCCCACATCCCCGGCTCGGGCGAACTGCTGGTGTTCTGCTCGGCGATGGCCGGCGCGGGGCTGGCCTTCCTCTGGTTCAACACCCATCCGGCCCAGGTCTTCATGGGCGACGTGGGCGCGCTGGCGCTCGGCGGCGCCCTGGGCACCATCGCGGTGATCGTGCGCCAGGAGATCGTGTTCTTCGTGATGGGCGGCATCTTCGTGGTCGAGGCGATCTCGGTGATGGCCCAGGTGAGCTACTTCAAGTACACCAAGCGCCGCTACGGCGAGGGCCGGCGCGTGCTGAAGATGGCGCCTCTGCACCATCACTTCGAGAAGAGCGGCTGGCGCGAGACGCAGGTCGTGGTGCGCTTCTGGATCGTCACGATGCTGCTGTGCCTCGTGGGCCTGTCCACCCTCAAGTTGCGATAGGGGACGGACGGACGTGAAGCACCTCAACCAACTCCACGTGTTGATCCTGGGCCTGGGCGCCTCGGGTCTGGCGATGGCGCGCTGGTGCGCCCGCCATGGCGCCATGGTGACCGTCGCCGACACGCGCGAGGCGCCGCCGCAGCTGGCGACGCTGCAGTCCGAGATCGCGGATGCCAGCTTCGTCGGCGGCCCCTTCAACGCCGCGCTGGTCGAAGGCAGCGCCATCCGTGCCGTCTACTGCTCGCCGGGGCTGTCGCCGCAAGTGCTGGCGCCGGTGGTGTCCGCGGCGCGCGCCGTGGGCCTGCCGGTGGGCGGCGAGCTGGATCTCTTTGCGCAGGCCCTGGCCGACCTGGCGGTGCCGCCGGCGGTGCAGGCGCCTGAAGACGAGCAGGCACCTGAAGCTCAGGCGCCCGAAGCGTCCGAGGCGCAGCCCGCCGATGCGCAGGTCGCCGACGAGGCGATCGATGCCGAGGCCGAGCCGGCCCCTGTCGAGGATCAACCCCCGCCACTGTCGGACGACGAGGGCGAGGCGCCCGCGCCGGTGGTCGAGGCCCCCAAGCCGCGCGGCTACGAGCCGGCCGTGCTCGCCATCACCGGCACCAACGGCAAGACGACGGTCACTTCGCTGACCGGCCAGCTCGTCGAGCGTGCCGGCAAGTCCGTGGCGGTGGCCGGCAACATCGGTCCCACGCTGCTCGACACCCTGGCCGCGCGCATGGATGCGCAGGACCTGCCCGAGGTGTGGGTGCTGGAGCTGTCCAGCTTCCAGCTCGACGGCGTGCAGGGCTTCGAGCCCACCGCGGCCACCGTGCTCAACGTGACGCAGGACCACCTGGACTGGCATGGCGACATGGACGCCTACGCCAAGGCCAAGGCGCGCATCTTCGGCACGAAGGGCCTGATGGTGCTCAACCGCGACGACGCGGTCGTCATGGCCATGCTGCCGCCGCCGGTGAAGGTCAAGCTGCAGCGCCCGCAGATTCGCGCGCACATTACCTTCGGCGCCGACCTGCCGCGCCGACCGGGCGACTTCGGCATCGAGCGCGTCAACGGCATGGCCTGGCTGGTGCGTGCGCACGAGGCGGACGAGACGCTCAAGCGCAAGCGCGGCGCGGCCACGACCGAGGAAGAGATCCACCTGCAGCGCCTCATGCCTGCCGACGCCCTGCGCATCCGCGGCCAGCACAACGCGCTCAACGCCCTGGCGGCGCTGGCGCTGGCGGTGTCCGCCGGCTGCAGCCTGGCGCCCATGCTCTACGGACTGCGCGAGTACAGCGGCGAGCCGCACCGCGTGGAGCCGATCGCGATCATCGACGAGGTCGAGTACTTCGACGACAGCAAGGGCACCAACGTGGGCGCGACCGTGGCCGCCCTCACGGGCCTGGGCGTGGACCGCCGGGTGGTGCTGATCCTGGGCGGCGAGGGCAAGGGACAGGACTTCTCGCCGCTGGCCGAGCCGGTGTCGCGCTACGCCCGCGCGGTGATCCTCATCGGCCGCGACGCGCCCATCATCGAGCAGGCCCTCGCGGACAGCGGCGTCGGCCTGCAGCATGCCGCCTCGATGGAAGAGGCGGTGCAGATCGCGTCGCAGCGCGCCAACCCGGGCGATGCGGTGCTGCTGTCGCCAGCCTGCGCCAGCTTCGACATGTTCAAGGACTATGCGCACCGCGCCGCGGTGTTCTGCGAGGCGGTGCAGGTGCTGGCGGAATCGCCGCGCAGCGCCGGGCTCGACGGCGACCAAGGAGCTCTCGCGTGAACAGCGCAGCCGCCGCCGCCACCCAGGCCACCGGTCGCACGGGAGGCTTCCTGCGCCGCCTGTTCGGCCGTGCGCGCGAAGGCGTGGACGCCCTGCCCATGCACCTGCCGGTGCACCTGGGCGGCGCCGGCGTCACGCAGACGCGGGCCGAGCCGGTGCGCGTGCTGGGCTTCGACCAGGCGCTGCTGTGGGTGACCGTGGCGCTGCTGGCCTGGGGGCTGGTGATGGTCTATTCGGCCTCCATCGCCATCGGCGACAACCCGCGCTTCGCCCGCGCCAACTACCAGGAGACCTACTTCCTGGCGCGCCACGCGGTGTCGCTGGTGGTGGCTTTCGTCGCGGCGCTGCTGGCCTTCCAGGTGCCCATGCGCACCTGGGAGCGGGCGGCGCCCTGGCTCTTCATCGTGGCGCTGCTGCTGCTGGTGGCGGTGCTGATCCCGCACGTGGGCCGCAGCGTGAACGGCGCGCGCCGCTGGATTCCGCTGGGCATCACCAACTTCCAGCCCTCCGAGCTCGCCAAGCTGGCCATGGTCATGTACGCGGCCAGCTACATGGTGCGCAAGATGGAGATCAAGGAGCGCTTCTTCCGCGCCGTGCTGCCCATGGGCGTCGCCGTCGTGGTGGTGGGCATGCTGCTGCTGGCCGAGCCGGACATGGGCGCCTTCATGGTGATCGCGGTGATCGCCATGGGCATCCTCTTCCTGGGCGGCGTGAACGCGCGCATGTTCTTCGTCATCGCCACGCTGGTGGTGGTGGCCTTCGGGATGATCGTGGCCTCGTCGCCGTGGCGGCGCGAGCGCATCTTCGCCTACCTCGACCCGTGGAGCGAGACCAACGCGCTGGGCAAGGGCTACCAGCTCTCGCACTCGCTGATCGCCATCGGGCGCGGCGAGATCTTCGGCGTCGGCCTGGGCGGCAGCGTCGAGAAGCTGCACTGGCTGCCCGAGGCGCACACCGACTTCCTGATGGCCGTGATCGGCGAGGAGTTCGGCCTGGTGGGCGTGATGACGGCCATCGTCCTGTTCCTGTGGATGACCCGCCGCGTGATGCACATCGGCCGCCAGGCGATCGCGCTGGACCGCGTCTTCTCCGGCCTGGTGGCGCAGGGCATCGGCGTGTGGATCGGCTTCCAGACCTTCATCAACATGGGCGTGAACCTGGGCGCGCTGCCGACCAAGGGCCTCACGTTGCCGCTGATGAGCTACGGCGGCTCCGCGATCATCATGAACCTCATCGCACTCGCGGTGGTGCTTCGCATCGACTACGAGAACAGAGTGCTGATGCGCGGGGGTCGCGTATGAGGACGGCCCTGATCATGGCCGGCGGCACCGGCGGCCACATCTTCCCGGGCCTGGCCGTGGCCGAGGCGCTGCGCGCCCGTGGCTGGCGCGTGCACTGGCTGGGCGCGCCCAGCGGCATGGAGAAGCAACTGGTGCCGCCGCGCGGCTTCGCCTTCGAGCCGGTCGATTTCGGCGGCGTGCGCGGCAAGGGACTGGTCACGCTGGCCTTCCTGCCGCTCAAGCTGCTGCGTGCCTTCTGGCAGAGCATCGGCGTGGTACGCCGCGTCAAGCCGGACGTCGTGGTGGGCCTGGGCGGCTACATCACCTTCCCCGGCGGCATGATGAGCGTGCTGCTGGGCAAGCCCCTGGTGCTGCACGAGCAGAACTCGGTGGCCGGCATGGCCAACAAGGTGCTGGCGGGTGTCGCCGACCGCATCTTCTCCGCCTTCCCCGATGTACTGAAGAAAGCCAAGTGGGTGGGCAATCCGCTGCGCGAGGCCTTCCTGTCGCAGCCCGACCCGGCCGCGCGCTTTGCCGGCCGCGAGGGTCCGCTCAAGCTTCTCGTGGTGGGCGGCAGCCTGGGCGCCAAGGCGCTCAACAGCATCGTGCCGCAGGCGCTGGCGCGCATCGCCGAGAGCGAGCGGCCCATCGTGCTGCACCAGAGCGGCGCCAAGCAGATCGACGAGTTGCGCGCCAACTACACCGCAGCCGGCGTCGAAGCCGAGCTGACCCCCTTCATCGACGAGACGGCGCAGGCCTATGCCGAGGCCGACCTCGTCATCGCGCGCGCCGGCGCCAGCACCGTGACCGAAATCGCGGCGGTGGGTGCGGCTGCGCTCTTCGTTCCCTATCCCTCGGCGGTGGACGACCACCAGACCACCAACGCGCGCTTCCTTGTCGACGCCGGAGGCGGCTGGCTCGTTCAGCAGTCCGAGCTCACACCTGAATTGCTTTCCGATTTGCTGCAGAAGACATCACGCGCCGCGCTGCTCGAGCGCGCCACAAAGGCCAAGAGCCTGCAAAAGACCGAAGCGGTCATCGAAGTCGTCCGTGCCTGCGAGGAGCTGGCCAAATGAAGCACGCCGTTCATCACATCCATTTCGTGGGACTGGGCGGCTCCGGCATGAGCGGCATCGCCGAGGTGCTGCTCAACCTGGGCTACCGCATCTCCGGCTCCGACCTGGCCGACAGCCCCACGCTGCGCCGCCTGGCGGGCCTGGGCATCGCCACCCATGTGGGCCATGACGCGGCCAACATCGCCGGTGCCGATGCGGTGGTCACGTCCACGGCGGTGAAGGCCGACAACCCCGAGGTGCTGGCCGCCCGCGAGAAGAAGATCCCGGTGGTGCCGCGCGCCCTGATGCTGGCCGAGCTGATGCGCCTGAAGCAGGGCATCGCCATCGCCGGCACGCATGGCAAGACCACCACCACCAGCCTGGCGGCCAGCGTGCTCGCGGCCGCCGGCCTGGACCCGACCTTCGTGATCGGCGGGCGCCTGAACAGCGCCGGCACCAACGCGCGGCTGGGCAGCGGCGACTACATCGTGGTGGAGGCGGACGAGTCCGACGCGTCCTTCCTCAACCTGCTGCCCGTCATGGCGGTGGTCACCAACATCGACGCCGACCACATGGAGACCTACGGCCACGACTTCAAGCGGCTCAAGGGCGCCTTCGTGGACTTCCTGCACCGCATGCCCTTCTACGGCGTGGCCATCCTGTGCACGGACGACGCGGCGGTGCGCGAGATCGTTCCGCAGGTGTCCTGCCCCGTGACCAGCTACGGCTTCAACGAGGAAGCCCAGGTGCGCGCGGTGGACGTGCGCGCCGAGGGCGGCCAGATGCACTTCACCGTGCAGCGCCGCAACGGCGTGACGCTGCCCGACCTGCCCATCACGCTGAACCTGCCGGGCGAGCACAACGTGCGCAATGCGCTGTCGGTGATCGCCATGGCGGTGGAGCTGAACATCCCCGACGAGGCGGTGCAGCGCGGCCTGGCCGACTTCAAGGGCGTGGGCCGGCGCTTCCAGCGCTACGGCGACGTGGCCGTGCCCGCCGGCGCGGGCAGCTTTGCCGTGATCGACGACTACGGCCACCACCCGGTGGAGATGGCCGCCACCATCGCCGCGGCGCGCGGCGCCTTTCCGGGGCGCCGCCTGGTGCTGGCCTTCCAGCCGCACCGCTACACCCGCACGCGCGACTGCTTCGAGGACTTCGTCAAGGTCATCGGCCAGGCCGACGCGGTGCTGCTGGGCGAGGTCTACGCCGCCGGCGAGGCGCCCATCGTGGCGGCCGACGGCCGATCGCTGACGCGCGCGCTGCGCGTGGCCGGCAAGGTCGAGCCTGTATTCGTGGACGAGATTGCCGATATGCCCCAGGCCATCCTGAACAACGCGCGCGACGGCGACGTGGTGATCTGCATGGGCGCGGGCTCCATCGGTGCCGTGCCCGCCAAGGTGGTCGAACTGGGCAATGCCATCGGAAAGGAAGTGACGCAGTGAGCGCCCCGCAAGAAAAGAACCTCGGCAAGGTCGCCGTCCTCATGGGCGGCAGCTCGGCCGAGCGCGACGTGTCGATCATGTCGGGCACCGGCGTGCTGGGCGCGCTGCGTTCGCGCGGGGTCGACGCGCACGAGTTCGACCCGTCGCAGCGCCCGCTGACCGACCTGCAGCGCGAGGGCTTCCAACGCTGCTTCATCGCACTGCATGGCCGCCACGGCGAGGACGGCACGGTGCAGGGCGCGCTCGAACTGCTGGGCATTCCCTACACCGGCTCGGGCGTGATGGCCTCCAGCGTGGCCATGGACAAGGTGATGACCAAGCGCATCTGGGTGGCCGACGGCCTGCCCACGCCGCGCTACGCGCGCCTGGCCTTCGACCAGCAGAGCCTGGAGCAGGTGCGCGCCGTGCCCGACGTGCTGGGCCTGCCGCTGATCGTCAAGCCGCCGCGCGAGGGCTCGTCCATCGGCGTGACCAAGGTCAAGGGCTACTCGGAGATGCAGGAGGCGGTGAAGCTCGCCGCCGGCTACGACTCGGACGTGCTGTGCGAGGAATTCATCGAGGGCCAGGAAGTGACCTGTGCCGTGCTCGGCAGCGGCCAGTACGCCCGCGCCCTGCCGGTGGTGCGCATCGCCGCGCCCGATGGTGCCTACGACTACCAGAACAAGTACTTCACCGACGACGTGAAGTACCACTGCCCGAGCGGCCTGCCGCCCGAGCTGGAAAGCGAGATCCAGCACCTGTCGCTGGCGGCCTACCGCACGCTGGGCTGCCGCGGCTGGGGCCGCGCCGACCTGATGATCCGCGCCAGCGACGGCAAGCCCTTCCTGCTGGAGATGAACACCTCCCCGGGCATGACCAGCCATTCGCTGGTGCCCATGTCCGCGCGCGCCGCGGGCATCAGCTACGAGGACCTGTGCGTGCAGGTGCTGGCCTCGGCCACGCTCGATTCCGCCAAGCCGGGGGAAGGACAGCCCTGACATGGCCGACAGCATCCCCGTCCCCTTCGACGTCAAGCTCATGAACATCGTCGCATCGCTGCTCTTCGCGCTGTGCGGTGTCATGCTGCTGGCGGCGGGTGCCTGGTGGGTGCTGCGCCAACCCTTCTTCCCGCTGGCCGGCATCCGCGTGGACGGCGACCTGACGCACACCAACGCGGTCACGCTGCGCGCCAACGTGACGCCGCAGCTGGCGGGCAACTTCTTCACCGTGGACCTGGCCAAGGCGCGCACCGCCTTCGAGTCGGTGCCCTGGGTGCGCAAGGCGGTGGTCAAGCGCGAGTTCCCCAACAAGCTGCGCGCCACCCTGACCGAGCAGGTGCCCGTGGCCTTCTGGGGCGACGACGACGAGTCGAAGCTGATCAACGCCTACGGCGAGGTCTTCGATGCCAACGTGGCCGAGGTCGACCAGCCGCTGCCGCGCCTGGCAGGGCCGCTGGACCATGCCGGCCAGGTGCTGGGGATGTACCGGGTGCTGCAGCCGCTGTTTGCGCCGCACGACCTGAGCATCGACGAGTTGACGCTGTCCGCCCGCGGAAGCTGGGAAGCGCGGCTGGACACCGGCGCCGTCATCGAACTGGGCCGTGGCCAGGCGGAGGAGGTGGCGGCCCGTGCGCAGCGCTTCCTCACCTCGGTGCGGCAGGTGGCGGGCCAGTACGGCCGCACCCTGGAATCGATGGAGAGCGCAGACCTGCGCCACAAGGACGCGTATGCGCTGCGGCTGCGCGGGGTCACGACGGTGGCGGACGGCGCTTCGCTGCCGCCTGCCAAGAAGAAATAGCGACGAAGAGAAGCAACGAGGATTTCATGCCTAAAGACTACAAAGACCTGGTCGTCGGCCTCGACATCGGCACCGCCAAGGTGATGGCGGTGGTGGCCGAGGTGCTGCCCAGCGGAGAGCTGAAGCTGGCAGGGCTGGGCGTGGCGCCGAGCAATGGCCTCAAGCGCGGCGTGGTGGTCAACATCGACGCCACCGTGCAGAGCATCCAGCAGGCGCTCAAGGAGGCCGAGCTGATGGCCGACTGCAAGATCAGCCGCGTCTACACCGGTATCACCGGCAGCCACATCCGCGGCATCAACTCCAGCGGCATGGTGGCCGTGAAGGACAAGGAAGTCACGCCCGCCGACGTGGCCCGCGTGGTGGAGACGGCGCGCGCCATCAACATTTCCAGCGACCAGCGCCTGCTGCTGGTGGAGCCGCAGGAATTCGTGATCGATGGCCAGGACGTGAAGGAGCCGATCGGCATGAGCGGCATGCGCCTGGAAGCCAAGGTGCACATCGTCACCGGCGCGCAGAGCGCGGCCGAGAACATCATCAAGTGCGTGCGCCGCTGCGGCCTGGAAGTGGACCAGCTGATGCTGAACCCGCTGGCCTCCAGCCAGGCGGTGCTGACCGAGGACGAGCGCGAACTGGGCGTGGTGCTGGTGGACATCGGCGCCGGCACCACCGACGTGGCCATCTTCACCAACGGCGCAATCCGCCACACCGCCGTCATCCCGATCGCCGGCGACCTGGTCACCAGCGACATCGCGATGGCGTTGCGCACGCCGACGAAAGACGCCGAGGACATCAAGGTCGAGAACGGCTTCGCCAAGCAGCTGCTGGCCGACCCCGAGACGCAGGTGGAAGTGCCCGGCCTGGGCGACCGCGGCCCGCGCCTCTTGAGCAAGCAGGCGCTGGCCGGCGTGATCGAGCCGCGCATCGAGGAGATCTTCTCGCTGGTGCAGCAGGTGGTGCGCGAGTCGGGCTACGAGGAGGTGCTGTCCTCCGGCGTGGTGCTCACCGGCGGCAGCGCCGTGATGCCCGGGATGATCGAGCTGGGCGAGGACATCTTCCTCAAGCCCGTGCGCCGCGGCATCCCCAAGTATTCGAGCGCCCTGTCGGACATGGTGGCGCAGCCGCGCGCCGCCACCGTGATGGGCCTCCTGGAGGAAGCGCGCTTTGCCCGCATGCGCGGCTACAAGGTCGCGCAGAAGAGCGGCTCGGTGAAGACGGCCTTCGGCCGCTTCAAGGACTTCATCGTCGGGAACTTCTGATGATGTTTGCGACCACCTATCGACTTTGGCTGGCACGCGGAAGCCCTCCGCGGCACTTTAATGAGCGATGGCGGCGCACAGGCCCGCCGGCCTGAGTCTCACAGGCAAAAAGCAAGAACAAGCAAACGCAAAACCGAACAAGACAGACGGCAACTGCAATTTCAAGGAGTTAGGACATGAGCATCGAAATGATCGAAGTCGAAGAATTCAACCAGGGCACGCAGATCAAGGTGATCGGTGTCGGCGGCGGCGGCGGCAACGCAGTGGCGCACATGATGGAGCACGGCGTGCAGGGCGTGCAGTTCGTATGCGCCAACACCGACGCGCAGGCGCTCACCCGCAGCGCCGCGCACAAGGTGATCCAGCTGGGCACCAGCGGCCTGGGCGCGGGCAGCAAGCCGGCCAAGGGCCGCGACGCGGCCGAGGCCGCGGTCGAGGAGATCCGCGCGGCCATCGACGGCGCACACATGCTCTTCATCACCGCCGGCATGGGCGGCGGCACCGGCACGGGCGCGGCGCCGGTGATTGCGCGCGTGGCCAAGGAGATGGGCATCCTCACGGTGGGCGTGGTGACCAAGCCCTTCGACTGGGAAGGCGGCCGCCGCATGACCAACGCGGAGCAGGGCCTGCAGGAGCTGGAAGCGAACGTCGACTCGCTGATCGTCGTGCTGAACGAGAAGCTGCTGGACGTGCTGGGCGAGGACGTCACGCAGGAAGAGGCCTTCGGCCACGCCAACGACGTGCTGAAGAACGCCGTGGGCGGCATCTCGGAGATCATCAACGAGTACGGCGGCGTGAACGTCGACTTCGAAGACGTGCGCACCGTGATGGGAGAGCCCGGCAAGGCCATGATGGGCACGGCCGCGGCCAGCGGCCCGGACCGCGCGCGCATCGCCGCCGAGCAGGCCGTGGCCTGCCCGCTGCTCGAAGGCATCGACCTGTCGGGCGCCAAGGGCGTGCTGGTGCTGGTGACGGCCTCCAAGCAGTCGCTCAAGCTGTCGGAATCGAAGCTGGCGATGAACACCATCCGCGCCTACGCCTCGCCGGACGCGCACGTCATCTACGGCGCCGCCTATGACGAGCGCCTGGGCGACGAGATGCGCGTCACCGTGGTGGCCACCGGCCTGTCGCGCCAGGCCGCCAAGCCGCAACTGGAAGTGATCCGCAGCACGGGCACCGACGGCGCCTTCGCGGTGCCGACGATGACCGGGAATGCCGGCATGGCGGGCGGCATGCAGCCGCAGCAGCACAACTACGAAGGCATGACGGTGCCGAGCGTGTGGCGCACCAACCGCACCATGGCCGCGGCCAAGGTGGATGCGCTGTCGTCGGGCGGGATGGACGATTTCGAGATCCCGGCCTTCCTCCGCCGCCAAGCCGATTGATGGCGCGTAAAGCTACTGCGCGACCCGATCTCGCATCTGCGGTCCTCGCCGTACGTGAGTACGGCTCCGGTCCTCGATGCGACCTCGGGCCGCTCGCTACGCTTTCCGCACCATCAATCGCCGTGCTCTGAACAGCTTTTCAGGGAGTTCCTCTTTTGTCAGCTATCGCCCTGATAGCGAGGGGTGCGGGGCGCCTGCGGGGCCGGGCGCCTAAAATCGAGGCTGTGCTACAGCAACGAACCCTCAAATCCATCAGCCGCGCCGTGGGCGTGGGGCTGCACAGCGGGCAGCGGGTGGAGCTCACCCTGCGACCTGCGCCGCCGGACACGGGCATCGTGTTCCGGCGCGTGGACCTGCCCGAGCCGGTGGAGATCCCGATGGAGGCGCAGTTCGTCACCGACACGCGCCTGGCGTCCACCATCTCCCGCGGCGGCGCCAAGGTGCAGACGGTGGAGCACATCATGTCCGCCTGCGCCGGCCTGGGGCTGGACAACCTGTACATCGACATCACCGCCGACGAGGTGCCCATCCTTGACGGCTCCGCCTCCTCCTTCGTGTTCCTTCTGCAGAGCGCGGGCATCGTGCAGCAGAAGGCGCCGCGCCGCTTCATCCGCGTCACGCGGCCGGTCGAAGTGCGCGAGGGCGAGGGCGCCAACGAGAAGTGGGCGCGGCTGGAGCCCTATCACGGCTTCAAGCTGGCCTTCGAGATCGACTTCAGCCACAAGGTGGTGAACTCCACCGGCCAGCGCGTGGAGTTCGACATGGGCAGCGGCTCCTACAGCCGCGACATCGCGCGGGCGCGCACCTTCGGCTTCACCAAGGAAGTCGAGTACATGCGCTCCAAGGGCCTGGCCCTGGGCGGCGGGCTCGACAACGCCATCGTGATGGACGACACCAAGGTGCTCAACACCGACGGTCTTCGCTACGACGACGAGTTCGTCAAGCACAAGATCCTGGACGCCATCGGCGACCTCTACATCATCGGCAAGCCGCTGCTGGCCGCCTACACCGCCTTCCGCTCCGGCCACGCGCTCAACAACAAGCTGCTGCGCGAACTGCTGCAGCACCGGGACGCCTACGAGATCGTCACCTTCGAGAAGGAGGCCGAGGCACCGCGCGGCTTCGCCGAAGTGGCGCGCGCCTGGTAGGCATGCTGGTCTTTCGCTGGGCGATCCTCCTCTTGCTGCTGGTCGCGGGCGTGTCCTTCGCCTTCTATGCCGGCACCGGCCAGATGAAGTACCGGCGCTTCGGCTGGATCGTGCTGAAGTGGACGCTGCTGGCAGCGCTCGGTTTCTTTGCCGTGCTGATCGCCGAGCGCTTGGCCTAGGGCGGCTGCGCTAGCCGCGCGAGGACAACTGCCAGGCCGCCAGCGAGGCGACGATGGCCGGCACCAGGAAGTTGGCGAACAGGATCGGCAGTTCTTCCTTCACGCTGTATCCCGCGTGGGCCACGCCGACCCACATGTTGACCGCCGCCACCAGCAGCCACACGGGAAGGAACAGCTTGGCCGCCGTGGCCATGGCCGCTGGCGTGGTGCCCCAGTGCCAGCCGAAGATCAGGAACACGCCCAGCTGAATCAGGCCGCCGACCATCACCATTGCGACATGCATTTGTCTGTCTCCTTGGGTTGGGAAAAACCGGATCTGAACACGGGTGATGGCGTCTCAGCGCGACATGATGGGGGCACTGTGAGTTGGCTGATTCGGCTGAAGCTCTTGACGCATCGTGCGTTCGAGCGCCTGCTGCTGGCTTTGCTGGACCGCCATCTCGTAGGCTTGCGTGCTTTGCACAATCGGCGTGTCCAGCGCGGTCATCGTCGGCACGCTCGATAGCTTGCTGAGCACGGATCCCGGGGCGCCATCGATGGCGAAGAGCCTGGAGCCATCCGTGGCTGGCGCGATTCCATTGATCTGGCGCAACCCGTCCTTGTAGGCCTGTGCGGTGATGGCGGCAGCGGCCTGATCGCTCCGATGGTCCGGGGTGCGCTTTTGCTGGGCATCGAGCTTGCGCATGGCCTCTTGCGCTTGCTTGAACATGGCATGGCCAGGGTGGCCCGGTTCGTCGAGCCGGGACTGCGGCACCTGGGGAACGACGATGGGCGCAGGCACGGATGCAGACTGACGCTCGTGGCCCGTGTCCACGCGCCACACGTTGGACGGATGCTCCTGGCTGCCCACTACATCGCCGTTGCGAGCGATCTGGTGGTTCTCGCTGTAGACCGCAATGCGCTGGCGCGGGTCGAAGCGCAGTTCAGCGCGCACCGGGGCGAGCTCGATGCCGCTGTTCTGCAGGTAGGCGGTGCTGATCTCCAATGCGATCGCCGAAGTGCCCTGCAGGTCGTAGCCACCCCCGACGCCGCAGTGGTTACCCGCCAGGTCGATGCGCATCACGCGTGGATCGCGCGCGTAGTCGGCCAAGCGAAAGTCCGAACGCCATTCGTCGCGCGCCGCAAGCAGCAGCGTCCGGCCGCGCACATTGGACGGCAGCGAAAGGTCTTCATCCACGAAGCGCGTCACCGGGTCGAGCATGACGTTGCTGGTGATGGGCACTGCGCCTGGAGGCGCGACCTGCGTGCCATCGTCGAGCACCAGGCCTTCCACTTCGAGTTTGTGCGCGAAGACCATCGCGGTTGCGGCGCCGCGGCTGAAGCTGACCATGGAAGCAGAGAGGTCACGGTAGGTGGCGCCCGGGTTGGCTTGCAGGTATTTGTGGGCTTCTCTTGCGAATTCCTGGAGCGCCAGGTCTGCCGAAGCGCGAAGGGGCGCGGTGGGAAGGATGCTCGAATTGACCCAGTTGCCGTGTTCGCCGCCGGTGCCGACCCCGGGGTAGTAGCCGGTCCTTAAACTGGGCTTGTTCTTTGCAGTGAAATTCGCCTGATCAAAGAGATTGGCGACGTTGGTCTGATAGATCGTGTCCAGCAGAGGCGGCCTGGTTTGCGGCAGATTGTTCTTGTCGTTGTTCGTGCCATCAAAGGCGGCAAAAAAGATGAATGTGCCGGGCGGAATGCCCGAGTTCATCCGCTCGGCGGATGCTTTGGTTGCCTGCAGTCGCTCAACTTCATCGGGTGACAAGTGGCGCGCGATGGATGTACCCATGTTTGATTTCCTCCTCAATCAGCGGTTGTAGGTATTGGAGGGATAGATCTCGTAAGTGACATGGAACATGGACTCGCTGGTCTTGAGCAGCGGGGGATCGGTTGTGTGCTTGGGTGTCGGTGTGACCAGATACACGTACAGTTGCGGTCCTTCGATCACGAAGGTCAGACGGTGCTTGGTCATGTCGGTTGGCAGCATCGGACGCAGGTCCACGCGGTCCTCATGCACCTCTCCTGTGGCCTTGATGCGCCACTTCACGTAGAGGAATCCGCCAACAGGCATGGGGCCACTCACGCTAGATTGGGGGCCAAGACTGTCTTCGGGAGGGCGCGCTGCCTTGCGGACCATCCGGTATTGGTCACCGTAGCTGTACTCGATCAGTTCGGTCTCGGGGTACCACTTGTCGGACCAGCCATCGAACGAGAACGAATGAAGCACCAGTTGAGGCTGGCTCGGTGCGGCTGCGCAAGCGCCCAACGCAAGCAGCAGCGCCAGTAGCGCAGTGCGCCAAACGCCTCGACGAGCCGCGCGCGTCACGGCTCTGGTGCAGATGTCGTTCATTCTTATCTCCCCTGGTGTCGCTCAAGGCCCGATGCCAGGCACCCCGGAAGCAAGCCCGGTCCTCTCAAGCCGACGCAATCCTATCGACCGCAGATGCGCGGGCATAGAACACGACAACTGTCGCAGAGGCGGACATTGCCTGTTCTTCACCCAAGACTTCCCGAACTGCTGCGATTTTTTCCATGGCGGCGCAGCAAGGCCGCTTGATCAACAGCCCGCGGGGGCTGTCAGCGCGTTCGCCCCTGCCGGTATGCGGCGCCCGCGCCCTTCTTCACGGCATTCCCCAGCCGCGACAGCGAGTGCCCGACGTGCGCATGCGTGATGGCAATGCCCAGCGCATCGGCCGCATCGGCCCCCGGCAGGCCCGGCAGGTTGAGCAGGCGCTTGACCATCTCCTGCACCTGCGCCTTGGCCGCATTGCCGTGGCCGGCCACGGCCTGCTTCATCTGCAGCGCGGTGTACTCGGCTACGTCCAGCCGGTTGATCACCAGCGCGGTGAGGCAGGCGCCGCGCGCCTGTCCCAGCATCAGCGTGGACTGGGGGTTGACGTTGACGAAGATGATCTCGACCGCCGCCGCGTCCGGCTTGTAGCGCTCGCTGATCTCGCCGATGCCGTCGAACAGCACCTTCAGGCGCAGCGCCAGCGGCTCGCCCACCATGTGCTTGGTGCTGATGGTGCCGCTGGCCACGTAGTTCAACTGCTGGCCGTGCGCATCCACCACGCCGAAGCCGGTGGTCTGCAGGCCGGGGTCGATGCCGAGGATCCGCACGTCACACCCCGAAGTACCAGCGCACCGAGTGGAAGAAGATCGGCGCCGCGAAGCACAGCGCGTCGATGCGGTCCAGGAGGCCGTTGGCGCCGGTCACGCCCACGCCGCGCGGCCCCCAGTTGGGAATGCCGCGGTCGCGCTTGAGCGCCTTCATCACCAGGTGGCCCATGGAGCCGGCCACGCAGGCGATGAGCGCCATGGCCATCGACTGGCCGAACTTGAAGGGCGTGATGAAGGAGAACAGCCCGCCCAGGAGCACCGCCGGCGCCAGTCCGATGCCCCAGCTGGCCCAGTTGAAGCTGCGGCTCACGTTGGGCGCGAAGGGCGTGCGCTCGGAGCGGCGCGAGATCAGGTGCTGCACCATCATGCAGGTCTGCACCACGCCGACCAGGAAGAAGACCAGGAAGGCGCTCTTGCCGGCGTAGCCGGGAAATTCCAGCAGCAGCAAGGCAGGCACGTGGCTGAGCCCGTAGACGCACACCATGATGCCCCACTGCAGCTTGGCATTGCGCTCCAGGAAGTGGCTCGGATCGTCGGCCAGCGCACTCGCCACCGGGATGGCGAGGAACACGTAGACCGGAATGAACACGGTGAAGAGGTCGAACTTGGCGGTGGCCACCAGCCAGAACTGGATCGGCAGCACCACGAAGAAGGCCAGGATCAGGCTGCGATGGTCGCCGCGCCGCGTGGGCGAGAGCGTGATGAACTCGCGCAGCGCAAAGAAGGACAGGACTGCGAAGAGGAAGGTTGCCACCTTCTCGCCCAGCGCCCAGCCGATCCAGAACACCACCACCATGAACCAGCTGGTGCGCAGCAAGCCGCGCCAATGGTCCAGCTCGCGCTGCCACGCCTCGTCGTGCGCCGGATGACGCTTCTCGCGCATGGACAGCAGCAGCGTGCCCACGCTGATGAGCGTGAGCACCCCGAAGACGAAGAGGAAGAGGGCGGCGACCTGCTGGGTCGGGGAAAGCTGCCGGAGGAACTGGTTCATCGCTCAGACGTCCCGCAGGGCCACCACCGCTTCGCGGGCGCGGTCGAGGAAGGGCCGGCGCTCCTCGCCCTCCTCCACACGAATCGGCGCGCCGAAGGTCACCGAGCAGAGGATCGGCACCGGCACGACCTCGCCCTTGGGCATGACGCGCTGCACGTTGTCGATCCAGGCCGGTACCAGCACCACCTCGGGAAACATCTGGGCCAGGGTGTAGAGGCCCGACTTGAACTTCTGGGGCGTGCCGGTGTGGCCGCGCGTGCCTTCGGGAAAGATGATGATCGAGTCGCCGCTGTGCAGCGCGTCGATGAGCGGCTGCAGCGGCAGCAGCGCCTCGGGCGTGCCGGGCGTCAGGCGCTCCTGCGCGGCTTGCTCATCTGGCGGCGGCTCGGCCGCGGCGTCCAGCGAGAGCTGGCCCTGCAGCGGCACGTCGGCCAGGGCGGGTGCCGGCGCAGCTTCGGCCGCAGGCATGGCGTCGAAGGACGGCTCCACGCGCTCGCGGGGCGCTTCGCTGCGCGGCTGCGGCACCGGTCGTGCCGCCGGCAGGTCGGCGGGCAGCGGCGCGCTGCCGCCGCGCTCCACGTAGATGGCGTTGAACACCTCGGTCGTGATCCAGCGCTTGAGCGGCGAGCTGGTCCAGTAGTCACGTGCCGCAATGGGGCGGGTGATGGAGCGCAGTTCCTGCGGCAGCGCCGCCCAGATCATCACCAGGTCGATGTGGCTCTGGTGGTTGGCGAAGTAGATGCGCTGCTCGGCCTTGGGCGGGCAGCCCCACCAGCGGGCCTGCGCCCCCGTCAGCAATCGGACCAGGGCGAGGAGCGTCCATCCGGTGAACTTGGCAAGCAGCATGGCGGCGATGATACGGGCCGCTCATGGAAGCTCTGCTGCGGACATACGCGCAACGATGGTCGAGGTGCGGCTGGCGAGATAGCCGGAGCCCTGCCGGTCCTCGAAGAACTTGGGGCTGGGCAGCATCACCGCGAGCCGCGCGGCCTCGTGGGCCGTGAGGCGCGACGCGGGCTTCCTGAAGTAGTGCTGGGCAGCGGCCTCGGCGCCGAACACGCCCTCGCCCCATTCCACGTTGTTGAGGTAGATCTCCAGGATGCGGCGCTTGCTCAGCAGCAGCTCCAGCGTGGTGGCCAGCACCAGTTCCTGGCCCTTGCGCAGCAGCGTGCGCTCGCCCGAGAGGAACAGGTTTTTCGCGAGCTGCTGCGTGATGGTGGAGCCGCCGCGCAGCTTGGGCGGCCGCACGGTCTTGCCGCTGCGCGCGGCCTGCGCGGCGCGGCGCGCGGCGATTTCCTCGGCGCGCTCGTTGCGCTTGCGCGCGGCCTCGATCGCGTCCCACTCCACGCCGGCGTGGTGGACGAACTCGCCGTCCTCGCTGGCGATCACGGCGCGCTTGAGGTTGTCCGAGATCTGCGCATACGGCACCCAGCGCTGCGCCCATTCCTTCTTGCCGTTGGCGCGGCCGCGCGTGGCGACCTGCCAGGCTTCGGAGCGCTGGAAGGCGGTGGATTGAGGATCGATGGCCGCCATGGCCGCGATGCGCAGGACGAAGAACAGCTGCAGGGCCAGTCCCGCGAGCAGCAGGCAGGCCACGAGGCGCAGCAGGGCGCGCATCAGCCGACGATGGCGCGCAACTCGGCCAGCACCTGCGCCGAGGGCGGCCGCACGCCGCGCCAGATGTGGAAGGCCTCGGCCGCCTGCTCCACCAGCATGCCCAGGCCGTCGCGCGGCGTGGCGCCGTGCTCGCGCGCCCAGGCCAGGAAGCCGGCGGCTGCGGGGCCGTACATCATGTCCACGGCCAGGGCACCTGGCTTGAGCACGCTGGCAGCCACGGGCACCTGCGCGCCCGCGAGGCTGGAGGCGCTGGCATTGATCACCACGTCGAAGGCGCCGGCCACGTCCTGCAGCGAACGCGCCTCGACATCGGCATGGTGCGGCAGTGCCACGGCTGCGTGCCGCTGCACCAGCGTGATGGCCTTGGCGAGCGTGCGGTTGGCCACCACCACGCGGTGCGCGCCGGATTCCAGCAGCGGCCCCAGCACGCCGGCCGAGGCACCGCCCGCGCCGATCAGCAGCACGTCCGCGCCGTCCAGCGACACGCCGGCGTTGCGCGTGATGTCGTTCACCAGCCCCACGCCGTCGGTGTTGTCGCCGTGGATGCCGTCCTCGCGAAAGCTCAGGCAGTTGACGGCCTGCGCCAGCTTCGCGCGTTCGCTGAGGTGGTCGGCGGCCTCGGCGGCGTCGAACTTGAAGGGCACGGTGATGTTGCAGCCGCGCGCCGTGCCGGCGGTCTCGGCCCGGAAGGCCGCCAGGCCCTGGGCGAACTGGCCCAGCGGCACCAAACGCCGGCCGTAGTCGAGCTGCTGGCCGGTCAGTTCCGCGAAGCGGGCGTGGATCCAGGGCGAGCGGCTGTGCTCGACCGGGTTGCCCATCACGCAATAGAGGTCCATGGCCCCTGCTCCCTCGATGTGCCTGGCTTACCTGGCCGCCGCGGAGGTGGAGACCTGCGTCTCCAGTGTCTCGTCGCGCGTGAACTTGAAGCGCGAGGGCAGCACGATCTGGTCGGTCTGCTTGCGCATGTCCTCGGTGAACTTGCCGAAGTTGCCCACGCTGCGCACGATGGCCTGCGCCCGGCGGTCCAGCAGCTGGTTGCCCGAGCCTTCCACCACCTCGGTGCTCAGCACGCTGCCGTCGAAGTTGACCGTGACCAGCATGGTGAGTTCGCCATAGAGCTTCTTGCCGGCGGCGGTCGGGAAGTTCTCGGTGCCGCGCGCCTCGATGCGCCGGCGCAGCGCGTCCACGTAGACCGCGTAGGCGGCTTCGCGCGTGGCCGGGCTCACGTAGCGCTTGCGGGGGCGGGCGTTCTCCTCGTTCACGCGGCGCTCGATCTCGGCCAGCAGGTCGACCAACTGCTTGCGCTTTTCTTCCTGCGCGGTGTTCTCGTTGGGCGCGCCGGGGTTGCGCGGATCGGGCACGGGCATGGTTGCCAGCTGCTTCTTGACCTGCGCCAGCAGCAGCATCTGCTGCGCCTGCATGGCCTCGATCTGGCGCTGCGCGTCTTCCAGCGAGTCGCCCACGGCGGTGAAGGCCGAGGGCGGCAGCGGGCTGGTGGCGCGGCCCTTGTCCAGGTCGCCGCCACCGGCCAGCGAGGTCTGCGCGATGGCGCGCGCCTTGTCGGGCTTCTCGTTGGTCTTGGCGTTGACCAGGATCACTTCGAGCGCGGTGTCCTCGAACACCCTGTTGAAGCTCTGCGGGTCGACGAATCGGACCGCGAGCAGGGCGGCGTGCGCCAGCACCGAGAGGGCGAGGGCGATTTGCAGGGTGCTGAGGTCGCGCAGTTTCATGCGGCAGCGGAGGGAGCGGGGGTGGTGGATTCGGCGCCCTCGGCATCGTCGAGGTCGACGGCGATGGCCAGCGGGCCGGCAACTTCTTCCTCGTCGTCGCCGGCTTCCTCATCCGACGTGGAGGCGGGCGGCGTGTCGAGGCGCTCGATCACGCTGCCGTGCACGTCCAGCGAGATCTCGTCGATGTCGGTGAGGCGGGCCCGCACGCGCGCGCCGCGCGCCAGGCCCTGGGTGCCGGTGAGGCCGAAGACCAGCGGCAGCGTGTCGGCACGCGCCAGCGCGCCGTTGGGCATGTCCTTGATCAGCGTGGCCTCGATCTCGCTGATGCCTTCCTGCTCCAGGTACTTGAGCGTCCAGAAGCGCTCCATCGCGGCCTGGTAGCCGTTGTAGGTGCTGTAGGCGGCATCGAAGCCCGAGAGGATGGAGAACAGGTCCGCGTCCTTGGGCTTGAAGGGCGCGGCCAGTGCGGCCGTCTTGCCGTGGCGGGCCGCGGCGATGATCTGCCACTGGTTCACCAGGTCGGTGTAGCGGCGCAGCGGCGAGGTGCTCCAGGCGTAGCTCTTCACGCCCAGGCCCGCATGCGGCAGCGACTTGGTGCCCATGCGCACCTTCACGCCGGGCGCCAGGCTGGCCTGGCTGCGGTAGAGCGCGGGCACGCCCAGCTCGCCCAGCCACCCGCCCCAGCTGCTGTTGGCCAGGATCATGGCCTCGGCCACGATCAGGTCCAGCGGGGCGCCGCGCGAGCGCGTGCCGATCTGAACCTGCTCGCTGCCCTCGGGTTCGCCTTCGTTGCCGACCAGGCGGAAGGTGTAGTCGGGGCGGTTGAAGCTCTCGGGCTTGCCGCGCGCGACCTCGCGCTGCGCCTTCAGGTGCTTGGCCAGCCGGAACAGGAAGGACAGCGGCTCGCGCAGGCCGGCGGCCGGCTGCGGCACGTCTGCGCCAGGCACGGCCGGGTCTTCCAGCCAGGCCTGGGTGATGAAGGCGTCGAGCTTGTCGTGGCGCAGGTTGGCGCTGATCGGCACGCGCTCCAGGCGCGTCTCGGTGCCCTGCAGTTCGAGGCTGGCTTCGTCGAAGCGGGCGTACAGCGAGACGGCGGGGCAGTCGCGCCCTTCCTCCAGCGTGTAGGCGTTCACCACCTCGTCGGGCAGCATGGTGATCTTGTGGCCCGGCATGTAGACCGTGGACATTCGCGAGCGCGCCACCTGGTCGATGGCGCCGCCGGGCGCCAGCGCCAGACCCGGCGCGGCGATGTGCACGCCCACCGTGACCGTGCCGCTTCCCAGGCCCTGAACGGAGAGCGCATCGTCGATCTCGGTCGTGTGCGAGTCGTCGATGGAGAAGGCCTGCACCGTGGCCAGCGGCAGTTCGTCCTGGATCGCGGGCGCCGCCAACTGCGGGAAGCCGGTGCCCTTGGGGAAGTTCTCGAACAGGAAGCGCTTCCAGTGGAACTGGTAGGGCGAGTCGATGGCGCCGGCTGCTTCCAGCAGCGCCAGCGGCGGCTTCTGGGTGGCACGCGCCGCCTCGACCACGGCCTTGTACTCGGGCGCGTTCTTGTCGGGCTTGAACAGGATCTTGTAGAGCTGCTCGCGCACGGGGGCCGGGCAGGTGCCGGCCGCCAGCTGGGCGGCCCATTCGGCGATCTGCGCCTGCACCTGCTTCTTCTTCTCGATGGCGGCCAGCGCCTGCTGCACGATCTCGGCGGGCGCCTTCTTGAAGCGGCCCTTGCCGGCGCGGCGGAAATAGTGGGGGGCCTCGAACAGGGCGAGCAGCGCCGCGGCCTGCTGCGCGATGCTGGGCTGAGTACTGAAGTAGTCAGATGCCAGCTCGGCGAAGCCGAACTCGTTCTCGGTGGCGAATTCCCAGGCCAGGTCCAGGTCCACGCCGGCGGCCAGCTCGCGGGCCTCGGCCAGCAGCTGCGCGGGCGCGGGCTTCTCGAAGCGCAGCACGATGTTGGCTGCCTTCACCTTGACGCGCTTGCCGGTCTCGAGCTCCACCTGCGCCGAGGCTTCCGCCTCCGACAGCACCCGGCCGCCCAGGTATTTCCCGGCTTCTTCAAACAATACGAACATCCTGCGATTGTCCCTCAGGCGAGGTGCAGGAAATCCAGGACGTCGCGCAGATGCGCCACTTCGAAATCGGACAGCGCATGGTCGCCGCCCTCGAGCAGCTTGATGCGGCTGCCGGGGTAGCGGGCCACCATCTCCTCCCACTTCAGCACCTCGTCGCCCTTGGCGACGACGGCCAGGCAGCGCTCGGGATGCGGCAGCGCGCCCGCTTCGAGCGCGCGCAGCTCCTCGATGTACTCGGCCTTGAAATAGAAGTGCTCTTCCGGCGCGTGCCACTGGGTCTGGTCGCCGATGTAGCGGGCCAGGTCGCGGGCCGGGTCGACAGCCGGGTTCAGCAGGACCGCCCGGCAGCCGGTCGCCGCCGCGACGTGCGTGGCGTAGAAGCCGCCCAGCGAGGAGCCGACCACCGCCATCGCGCCCCGCGGCCACTCCCGGATGCCCTCCATCACCAGCGCCATGGCCTCGCGCGGCGAGGGCGGCAGCTGCGGCGCCCACCAGTGGACGGCCGGGTGCCCGGCCGCCACGTGGCGCGCCATGACCTGCGCCTTGGCCGAGCGTGGGGAGGAGCGGAAGCCGTGCAGGTAGAGCAGATGGGTGGCGGGTGTGCTGGACATGGCGGCCATGCTATCCGCACGCTGTCCTGAGGCATCCGGCTGCTGGGATAATCCAGGCCCCATGTCCGCCGTCTTCGACCAGCCCTCGCTCGCGCGCCGTGTCGCGCCCATCTTCCAGGGCTACGACGGCTTCCTGGCCTTCGCCGTGTTCCTGCTGGCCTGCGCCGGCATGGTCACCATGTATTCGTCCGGGTACGACCACGGCACCCGCTTCGTGGACCACGGCCGCAACATGATCCTGGCCGGCTTCATCATGTTCGTGGTGGCGCAGGTGCCGCCGCAGCGGCTGATGAGCTTCGCCGTGCCGCTCTACACCCTGGGCGTCGCCCTGCTGATCGCCGTGGCCATGTTCGGCCTGACCAAGAAGGGCGCCAAGCGCTGGATCAACGTGGGCATGGTCATCCAGCCCAGCGAGATCCTGAAGATCGCCATGCCGCTGATGCTGGCCTGGTGGTTCCAGCGCCGCGAGGGGCAGCTGCGCGCGCTCGATTTCGTGATGGCCACGGTCCTGCTGGCCGTGCCGGTGGGCCTGATCATGAAGCAGCCCGACCTGGGCACCTCGCTGCTGGTGCTGGCGGCTGGGCTGTCGGTGATCTTCTTCGCCGGCCTGTCGTGGAAGCTGATCATCCCGCCGGTGATCATCGGCGTGGTGGCGGTGGTGCTCATCGTGAGCTTCGAGCCGACGCTGTGCGCCGACGGCTTCGACTGGCGGGTGCTGCACGACTACCAGAAGCAGCGCGTATGCACCCTGCTCGACCCCACCAAGGACCCGCTGGGCAAGGGCTTCCACATCATCCAGGGGATGATCGCGATCGGCTCGGGCGGCATCGGCGGCAAGGGCTTCATGCAGGGCACGCAGACGCACCTGGAGTTCATTCCCGAGCGCACCACCGACTTCATCTTCGCCGCCTACTCCGAGGAATTCGGACTGGCGGGCAACATCTTCCTGATCTGTGCCTTCCTGTTCCTGATCGGCCGGGGCCTGATCATCGCCATCGATGCGCCCACCCTGTTCTCGCGCCTGATGGCCGGGGCGGTGACCATGATCTTCTTCACCTACGCCTTCGTGAACATGGGCATGGTCAGCGGCATCCTGCCGGTGGTGGGCGTGCCGCTGCCCTTCATCAGCTACGGCGGCACCGCCATGGTCACGCTGGGGCTGGGGCTGGGCATCCTGATGTCCATCTCTCGGGCGAAGAAGCTGGCCGCGAAAAGCCCGGACCGGATCGAGATCAGCTAGCCGGCGCCCATCCGGGCCAGCTCGTCCGAGGAAATCACGACCAGGCCCCGGGCCTTCGGCAGCGTCGTGACCAGCGCCTGCGCCACGGACTCGCCGCGCACCGGCCGGTACTGCCGCGGCAGGACCGGCGAGATCAGCTTCATGACCGGCGCGAAGAATTCCTCGCCGAAGCGGGCCGGCTGATGCAGCGCCTTGCGGTCGCCCAGGAGCAGCGAGGGCTGGGCGATGACCAGCGCGTCGAGCGTCATCGCCTTCAGCGCGTCCTCCAGCTCGCCCTTGACGCGGTTGTAGAAGACGGAAGAGTCCGCCTTGGCGCCCACCGCGCTGACCAAGGCCACGCGCCGCGCGCCCGCTGCGACCGCCGCCGTGGCGACCTCGAGGTTCGCGATCAGGTCGACGGCGCGGAAGGCCGCCTGGCTGCCCGCGATCTTGATCGTCGTTCCCAGCGCGAGGTAGGCCTCGTCGACGGGTTCCAGCGGGGGCAGGTGGCCGAAGTCCACGACCTTGACGCGAAGCTTGGGATGGCTGTCGCCCAGGGGCCGGCGCGCCAGCACCTGGACCTTGGCGACGCCCGGATCGGCGAGCAGGGCGCGCAGCATCAGGCTGCCGATGAGACCGGTGGCGCCGGCCAGCACGACCGACCTGGGGGCAGGTGCCACTTGCACGACTAGAACGCGCTCTTGGTGCAGCCGCCGTCGACCCGCAGCGCCGCTCCCGTGGTGCCGGAGGAGAGCGGGCTGGCGATGTAGGTGACCATGGCCGCGATCTCGTCCGGTTCCTCGAAGCGCTTGATGAGGGAGGTGGGGCGGACCTTCTCGAAGAACTCCTTCTCGAACTCGTCGAAGGACTTGCCGTCCGACTTCGCCAGCGCATCGACGAAGTCGCCGACGCCGCGCGAGCGCGTCGGCCCGGGCAGCACGCTGTTGACGGTGATGCCGGTGCCGGCCAGGCTTTCCGCGAGGCCCCGCGCCACGGCGATCTGCGCCGTCTTGGTCATCCCGTAGTGGATCATCTCGGCGGGGATCTGCAGCGCGCTCTCGCTCGAGATGAAGATGATGCGGCCCCAGTCCGCGCGCTTCATCGCCGGCAGGCACAGGCGTGCGAGGCGCACGCCGCTGAGCACGTTGACGTCGAAGAAGCGGCGCCAGTCGTCGTCGGGAATGTCCTCGAAGGACTTGGGTTCGAAGATGCCGAGGTTGTTGACCAGGATCTCGATGCCGGCAAAGCGCTCGACCAGCGCCTGGGCCACCTCGGCCGCGCCCAGGTCGCCCGCGAAGCCGAGCGCCTCGCCGCCGGGCCCCGGCCGGATCCGCGCAACGGCTGCGTCCACGGCCTGCTGCGAGCGGCCGTTGACGATCACCCGCGCACCTTCTGCCGCCAGCTGGCTCGCGATCGCGAAGCCGATGCCGGCGGTGCTGCCGGAAACCAGCGCCAGCTTTCCCTTGAGCTTGAGATCCATGCATCCTCCGATGGAAGTTGGCGGGCATTGTGAAGGGACGCATGGCCGTGCAACAAGCCCCGCCAGGCCGCGGGGCTCATAATGTTTTCATGATCTCCCGCGAACCCACCATCGAGCGCCTGGCCACGGCGCAACAACTGCTGCTCACGCCCTTCGGGCTGGACGAATCGCACCTGTCGCGCGCGCTGGCCGAGATCCGCGCGCACCGGGTCGACGACGCGGACCTGTACTTCCAGTACACCCGCAGCGAGGGCTGGAGCCTGGAGGAGGGCATCGTCAAGACCGGCAGCTTCAGCATCGACCAGGGTGTGGGCGTGCGTGCGGTGAGCGGCGAGAAGACGGCCTTCGCCTATTCCGACGACATCTCCGAGGCCTCGCTGCTGGACGCCGCGCGCACCGTGCGCGCCATCGCCAGCGCCGGCAAGTCGGCCAAGGTGAAGGCGGCGGCCCGCAAGGTCGCGCCCAGCCGCGCGCTGTACGGCGGCATCGACCCCATCGCCACGCTCGACAGCACGGCCAAGGTGCAACTGCTGGAGAAGGTGGAGAAGCTCGCCCGCGCGCGCGACCCTCGCATCGTGCAGGTGATGGCGGGCCTGGCCAGCGAATACGACGTGGTGCTGGTGGCGCGCGCCGACGGCACCCTGGCCGCCGACGTGCGGCCGCTGGTGCGCCTGTCGGTGACGGTGATCGCCGAGCAGAACGGCCGCCGCGAGGTGGGCTCGGGCGGCGGCGGCGGGCGCTTCGGCCTGGCGTATTTCGACGACGGGCACATCGCCACCTATGTCGAGCAGGCGGTGAGCGCCGCGCTGGTCAACCTCGAATCGCGTCCGGCTCCGGCCGGCGAGATGACCGTGGTGCTCGGCCCCGGCTGGCCCGGCATCCTCTTGCACGAGGCGGTGGGCCACGGCCTGGAGGGCGACTTCAACCGCAAGGGCTCCAGCGCCTTCTCCGGCCGCATCGGCCAGCGCGTGGCGGCCAAGGGCGTCACGGTGCTTGACGACGGCACCATCGCCGATCGCCGCGGCTCGCTCAACGTGGACGACGAGGGCCATGCCAGCCAGCGCAACGTGCTGATTGAGGACGGCATCCTCAAGGGCTACATCCAGGATTCGCTCAACGCCCGCCTGATGGGCGTGGCGCCCACCGGCAACGGCCGGCGCGAGAGCTACGCCCACGTGCCGATGCCGCGCATGACCAACACCTACATGCTGGGCGGCGACAAGGACCCGAAGGAAATCGTCGCCAGCATCAAGAAGGGCCTGTACGCCACCAACTTCGGCGGCGGCCAGGTCGACATCACCAGCGGCAAGTTCGTGTTCTCCGCGAGCGAGGCCTACTGGGTGGAAAACGGCAAGGTGCTCTACCCGGTCAAGGGCGCGACCATCGTCGGCAACGGCCCGGACGCCCTCAAGCGCGTGGGCCTCATCGGCAACGACATGGCGCTGGACAGCGGCGTGGGCACCTGCGGCAAGGAAGGCCAGAGCGTGCCGGTGGGCGTGGGCCAGCCCACGCTGCGCATCGACGGCCTGACCGTCGGCGGCACTGCATAAGAGAACTTTCGATATATATTCCGGCGACGAGGGTGGGGCACAAGCCCCGAGGAGCCGGCAATGCTGCATCGCTTGTGGAAGCCTTGGTTCGTCCATCGACCGACGCAGATCGCGCGGCGAGCCTGGGTGGGCATGTTCCCGCCTGACCGGGGCTACCGGGTCCTGAGAACCTCCTGGGGCGCCTCGCTGTGCGCCGATCCCTCGCGCACCATCGGGCGCAACATCACGACCACCGGCCTCTACGACATCGCCGTGTCCGAGGTGCTGGCGCGGCTCGTCCAGCCCGGCGCCACGGTCTATGACGTGGGCGCCAACATCGGGCACATGAGCCTCCTGTCGGCGGTCGCCGCCGGGCCGCAGGGCAAGGTGCATGCGTTCGAGCCGCATCCCGAACTGGTCGAGTACCTGCGGCGCAACGTGCGCACGGACCAGGCGCCGTCGTGGAAGGCGCCCGTCGAGGTCCACCAGACCGCCCTGGGCTCGCAGAAGGGCGTGGCCAAGCTCTACCTGCCCGACTACTTCGACAGCAACGACGGCGTTGCGTCGCTGGTGGGCTCGGGGCGCGGCGTCGAAGTCCTGGTCGACACGCTCGACAGCTGCATCGGCGCGGGGAAGGTGGATGTCATGAAGGTGGACGTGGAGGGCTTCGAGTTCGAGGTCTTCCGCGGGGGCGAGAAGGCGCTGGCCGAGCATCGCATCCGCCACATCCTGTTCGAGGAGCACGAGTACGCGGACAGCCGGGTCTTCCGCCAGTTGCGGGCCTTCGGCTACCAGATCTTCTCGATCGGGTGGACCGTGGCGAACCTGCGCGTGATGCCGGTGGAGCGGGGCGTGGCCCACGCCTCGTTCGAGACGCCGAACTTCGTCGCCACCGTGGCTGCGCAGGAACTCTACGGCTGCTGCAGCGACAAGGGCTGGCGGGTGCTGCGGCCCAACCTGGGTCGCGCCGAAGCAACGAATTGAGCTTTCGCCCGCAGCTCGACTAGAATAGTTTCCGATGTCCGCCTTCCGCGCTTTCTTTTTTGCCTACTTTTGGTTCCCGGTTTCCGGCGGACGAGAGGCGCGCGCGTAAAGCAAGACAAACAAGACCTCCCAAAACCGCCGGTGCCAAAAGCCCGGCGGTTTTTTTTCGCCCTCTCGTTCTTTCAACCCCAGCCGACAACTTCCAAGAAGGACAGCCCGATGAGCACGAACACCGCCACCGCCAGCGACGCCTGGTATGCGCACGTCGAGAAAACCAGCAAGACCGACGACGAACGCATCAAGGACATCAACGTGCTGCCCCCACCGGAACACCTGATCCGCTTCTTCCCGATCCGCGGGACGCAGGTGGAGTCGCTCATCAGCCACACCCGAAAGAGCATCCACAAGATCATGGCCGGCAAGGACGACCGCCTGCTGGTGGTGATGGGCCCGTGTTCCATCCACGACCCGGCCGCGGCCCTGGACTACGCGCGGCGCCTGAAGGCCGAGCGCGACAAGTACGCCGACTCGCTGGAGATCGTGATGCGTGTCTATTTCGAGAAGCCGCGCACCACGGTGGGCTGGAAGGGCCTGATCAACGACCCGTACCTCGATGAGAGCTACCGCATCGACGAAGGCCTGCGCATCGCGCGCCAGCTGCTCATCGACATCAACCGCATGGGCCTGCCGGCGGGCAGCGAGTTCCTGGACGTGATCTCGCCGCAGTACATCGGCGACCTCATCTCCTGGGGCGCGATCGGCGCACGCACCACCGAGAGCCAGGTGCACCGCGAGCTGGCCTCGGGCCTGTCGGCGCCCATCGGCTTCAAGAACGGCACCGACGGCAACATCCGCATCGCCACCGACGCCATCCAGGCGGCGGCGCGCGGGCACCACTTCCTCTCGGTGCACAAGAACGGCCAGGTGGCCATCGTGCAGACCCAGGGCAACCCCGACTGCCACGTGATCCTTCGCGGCGGCAAGGCGCCCAACTACGACGCGAAGAGCGTGGCCGAGGCGTGCAGGGATCTGGAAGCGGCCAAGCTGCCGCCCACGCTGATGGTCGACTGCAGCCATGCCAACAGCTCCAAGCAGCACCAGAAGCAGATCGAGGTGGTGGGCGACGTGGCACGCCAGATCGAGGGCGGCTCCACCAGCGTCTTCGGCGTGATGGTCGAGAGCCACCTGAATGCCGGTGCCCAGAAGTTCACGCCCGGCAAGGACAAGGTCGCGGCACTCGAATACGGCAAGAGCATCACCGACGCGTGCATCGGCTGGGACGACTCGGCGGCCGTGCTGGACACGCTCGCGCGCGCCGTGAAGAAGCGCCGCGGCTGACGCGCCTCAGATCAGCGCCGCCAGTTCCGGCCAGTGGTGGCGCATGGAGGCGGCCTCGTCGCCGTGCGGCGCCATGAAGAAGAAGTCGTCGAAGTCGAAGCCGGGCCCGACGGTGCAGGTCACCAGCGCGAAGCCGGCTTCGCCCGGCGGCAGAAGGGGCCGCGCGGCCTGCCACTGGCCGGCCGGCACCACATGCTGCGGGTGCGCGCCGTGCAGCCCTACGGGCCCCAGCTTCACGTGGCCCGGCGCCGTGCGCAGTTGCGAGTCGCAGGTGTAGAGGGTCAGCGGCGCGCCGCCCAGGTGGACCCAGACCTCGTCGGACAGCACCCGGTGCCAGCGCGAATGCTGGTGCGATTCCAGCAGGAAGTAGATGGTGGTCAGCGCGTCGCGCACCGGCCGCCCGTCGGCCGGGGCCACGCTGCTGCTGGAGCGGAACACCTCGCGGTACCAGCCGCCCTCGGGATGCGGCTGGAGGTCCAGGGTCTCGATGAGTTCGCGCGCCTGCATGAGCGCGACTCTAGGCCTTGGCCGCCAGCGCGTCGAGCAGCTTCTGGTGGATGCCGCCGAAGCCGCCGTTGCTCATGCACACGACATGGTCGCCTGGCCGCGCCACCGCCACCACCTGCCGCAGCAGCGCCTCGATGCCCTCGGCGACTTGCGCGCGTTCGCCCATGGGCGCCAGCGCGGCAGCGGCGTCCCAGCCCAGCCCGGCGCTATGGCAGAAGGCCAGGTCGGCGGCTTCCAGGCTCCAGGGCAACTGGGCGGCCATGGCCCCGAGCTTCATGGTGTTGCTGCGCGGCTCGAACACCGCCAGGATGCGCTCGCCCCGGTGGCCGCCGTCGTCCAGCTTGCGGCGCAGGCCGTCGAGCGTGGTGCGGATGGCGGTGGGATGGTGCGCGAAGTCGTCGTACACGCGGATCTCGCCGCCCGCCTTCGGCACGCTGCCGCGCAGCTCCATGCGGCGCCGCACGTTGCGAAAGCTCCCGAGCGCCTGCGCCGCCTCGGCCGGCGCCACGCCGATGTGCTCGGCGGCGGCGATGGCGGCCAGGGCGTTCATCTGGTTGTGCTGGCCCGATAACTCCCAGCGCACGCGGCCCACGGCCGCGCCGCGGTGCAGCACCTCGAAGTCGTCGTGCGTGCCGCGGGCCTGCCAGTCGCCGCGCTCGCCGCCGAAGCCGGCGACCTCGCTCCAGCAGCCCTGGGCCAGCACGCGCTGCAGGCTGTCCTCGGTGGCGTTGACCACCAGCCGGCCGCTGGCCGGCACCGTGCGCACCAGGTGATGGAACTGGCGCTCGATCGCGGCCAGGTCGTCGAAGATGTCGGCGTGGTCGAACTCCAGGTTGTTGAGGATCGCGGTGCGCGGCCGGTAGTGGACGAACTTGCTGCGCTTGTCGAAGAAGGCGGTGTCGTACTCGTCGGCCTCGATCACGAAGGCCTTGCCCTGGCCGAGACGCGCCGAAACGCCGAAGTCCAGTGGCACGCCGCCCACCAGGAAGCCCGGTGCGCGGCCGCAGCGCTCCAGGATCCAGGCCAGCATCGAGGTGGTGGTGGTCTTGCCGTGCGTGCCGGCGACGGCCATCACGTGGCGGCCCTGCAGGACGTGCTCGGCCAGCCACTGCGGGCCGCTGGTGTAGCGCGCGCCGGCCTCGAGGATGGCCTCCATCAGCGGGAACTTGGGCGAGCCGTCGGCCAGGCGTGCGCGGGACACGACGTTGCCCACCACGAAGACGTCGGGCGCCAGCGCCATCTGGTCGGCGCCGAAGCCCTCGATGAGTTCGATGCCCAGGGCGCGCAGCTGGTCGCTCATGGGCGGATAGACGCCCGCGTCGCAGCCCGTGACGCGGTGGCCGGCCTCGCGGGCCAGGGCGGCGAGGCCGCCCATGAAGGTGCCGCAGATGCCGAGAATGTGAATATGCATCGGCCGATTCTAGGAGTCGCGCCGGGCAGGCCCGGCGCGGACTCAGCTCATCGCACGGGCGATGTTGTCGGCGGCGCTGCGCAGCTTGTCGAGTTGCTGGAGCGCGGAGTTCAGCGGCATGCGGATGGCCGGTGCCTGCAGGGCCACGGCGCAGCGCACCGGGCCATTGGGCTCGTCGCGCACCGGCACCGCCACGCAGACCATGCCATCGATGAACTCCTCGGCGTCGACCGAGTGGCCTTCGCGGCGGATGCGATCCAGCTCCGCCTCGAGGCGGTCGCGCGAGTCCAGCGTGTGGGCCGTGTAGCGCTCCAGCGGCAGGCCGTCGAGCAGGCGCTCGCGCTGCGAGCGGGGCAGGTGCGCCAGGAAGAGCTTGCCGCTGGCCGAGCAGTGCAGCGGCACGCGCGAGCCGGCACGCAGGTCCATGCGCAGCGGGAAGGCGGTTTCCACGCGGTCGATGTAGAACACCTCGGAGCCCGACAGTGCGGTGAGGTTGCAGGTCTCGCCCACGTCCGCCACCAGCTGGCGCAGCAGCGAATGCCGCACGCCGGTGCTGCCGCTGGCGCGCAGCACGGTCTCCGCGAAGCGGATCAGGCGCGGCGTGATGGCGTAGCGGCGGGCGTCGGCGCCGCGCGCCAGCAGGCCGCCGGCCTCCAGCTGCTGCAGCATGCGATGCACGGAGGGCTTGGGCTGGCCGCTCAGGCGGACCACGTCCGCGAGGGACTGGGGCTCGCCGGTGGCAGCCACCATCTCGAGCATCTGCAAAAGGCGCAGTCCGGGGGTGTGGGCTTGCTCGTTGTCTTCGCGAGCAGGGGAAATAGAATCTGACAAATCCATGACGTACCGAAAAACGAGACTCAACGTAGCTGATTTTCGAGATTGTCGCTGATTTTTGCTAAGATTCGTGAGTTCTGAAGCTTTTTACCTATGGAACGTCCACTTCATCACATCGTGATCACCGGCGCCTGCGGCGGCCTGGGCCGCGCCTTGGCGTCGGCCGCGCTCGCGCGCGGCGCACGGGTCGCGCTGGTGGGGCTGGACCGTCCGGTGCTGGAAGCCCTCGGTGCCAGTGCGCCGGATCGATGCGCGGTCTACACGCCGGACGTCAGCGATTCGGCCGCCATGCAGGCGATGGCCGCCGATTGCATGGCGCGCTTCGGCGTGCCCGACGCAGTCATTGCCAACGCCGGCGTGGCGGGCGGCTTCGACACCGCCGAGGCGGCCGACCTGGCGGTGTTCAGGCGCATGCTGGAAATCAACCTGCTGGGCGCAGCCACCACCTTCCAGCCCTTCGTGGCGCCGATGCGCGAGCGCGGCCATGGCGTGCTGGGCGGCATTGCCAGCATCGCGGGTCGCCGCGGCATGCCGGGCAATGGCGCTTATTGCGCCAGCAAGGGCGGGCTCATCCGCTACCTGCAGAGCCTGCGGGCCGAGCTTCGCGGCACCGGCATCGCCGTGTGCACCGTCAGCCCCGGCTACCTGCGCACCCAGCTCACCGCCGGCAACCGCTTCGCCATGCCGGGCCTGATGGAACCCGAAGTGGCCGCGCAGCGGATCCTGCAGGCGCTGGCCCGCGGCGACGAGCAGCTGGTGCTGCCGCGGCACATCGGCTGGCTGTCCAGCCTTCTGGACCTGCTGCCCGAGGCCTGGCATGACGCCCTGCTGCTGCGGCAGCCCCGAAAACCTCGCGTGGGCGAGGCGGGCGCCACGGCCATTCCCGGCCTTGGCAGCGCACCGGCCGCCGGTGCTGCTGCCCCGTCGCCCACCTCCGAATCCGCCGGGCGCTGAACCGCGCCCGGCCTGCAAGTTCCTCCTGGAGTCTCCTCGTGTCCGTTCCCGCGCCCGCTCTCGTGCCCACCCACCAGCAGATCGCCCTGATCGGCGCCGGCCCCTCGGGCCTGGCCGGCGCGCGCAACCTGCAGAAGCTGGGCATTCCCTTCCAGGGCTTCGAGGCGCACAGCGACGTCGGCGGGCTGTGGAACATCGGCAACCCGCGCAGCACGGTCTACCAGTCGGCGCACCTCATCTCGTCCAAGCGCACCACGGAGTTCAAGGAATTCCCGATGCCCGAGCACGTGGCCGACTACCCCAGCCACACCGAGCTCTCGCGCTACTTCAGCGACTTCGCCGATCACTTCGGCCTGCGCCAGCACTTCCGCTTCAACACCAAGGTGCTGCGGGTGGAGCCGGTGACCGAGTGCGCCTCCACCCTGTGGCGGGTGAGCGTCGACACGGGTGGCGGACGCATCGAGACGGCCGACTACAAGGGCGTGGTGATCGCCAACGGCACGCTGTCCGAGCCCTCGATGCCGCGCTTTCCCGGCTTCTTCGACGGCGAGCTGCTGCACACCAGCGCCTACAAGAAGGCGAGCCTGTTCACCGACAAGCGGGTGCTGGTGGTGGGCGCGGGCAACAGCGGCTGCGACATCGCGGTGGACGCGGTGCACTATGCGAAGAGCGTGGACATCTCGGTGCGTCGCGGCTACTACTTCGTGCCCAAGTACGTCTTCGGCAAGCCCGCCGACACGCTGGGCGGCAAGCGCCCTCTGCCGGCCTGGATCAAGCAGCGGGTGGACTCGATGGTGCTCAAGTGGTTCACCGGCGATCCGGTGCGCTTCGGGTTTCCGAAGCCCGCGTACCGCATGTACGAGTCGCACCCGGTGGTCAATTCGCTGATCCTGCACCACATCGGCCATGGCGACATCGGCGTGCGCGCCGACATCGAGCGCATGGAAGGGCACACGGTGCATTTCAAGGACGGCAGCGCGCGCGATTACGACCTGGTGCTGTGCGCCACCGGCTACAAGCTGCATTACCCCTTCATCGACCGCACCTGGCTCAACTGGCAGGGCATGGCGCCCAGCCTGTACCTGAACATCTTCGCGCCGGGCTTCGACAACCTGGCCGTGCTGGGCATGATCGAGGCCAGCGGCATCGGCTGGCAGGGCCGCTACGAGCAGGCCGAGCTGCTGGCGCGCTACTTCAAGGCGCAGGCCGACGGCAAGCCGCAGGCGGCGGCGCTGAAGGCGGCCAAGACGGGGCCCGCGCCCGACCTCTCGGGTGGCTACCAATACCTGAAGCTCGAACGCATGGCCTACTACGTCAACAAGGACGCCTACCGCCAGGCCGTGCGCGACGCCGCGGCCAAGCTGGCCTGAGTCTTCATCCTGCCCACCCGGACGCGCCATGCTGCCTGTCGACGAAATCCGCCTGAACTTCAACCCGGCCTCGCTGGTGCTGCTCAATGCGGTGCTGGGCTTCCTCATGTTCGGCATCGCGCTGGACACCAGGGTCGCCGACTTCAAGCGCGTGGCGCGCATGCCGCTGGCCATGACGGTGGGCATCGCGGCGCAGTTCATCGTGCTGCCGGCGCTGACCTTCTGCCTCACGCTCCTGCTCAAGCCGGCGCCCAGCATCGCGCTGGGCATGATCCTGGTGGCCTGTTGCCCGCCCGGCAACATCTCCAACATCCTCACGCACCGGGCCGGCGGCAACGTGGCGCTGTCGGTGTCGATGACGGCCATCTCCAACCTGATCTCGATCGTGGTGATGCCGCTGAACTTCGCCTTCTGGGGCGGCATCCACCCCACGGCGTCGGCGCTGCTCAAGACCATCGCGCTGAACCCGGCGGAGATGGTGCTGCACATCATCACCATCATCGGCGCGCCCTTCGTGCTGGGCATCGCGGTGGCGCACTTCTTCCCGCGCTTCACCGAGAAGGCGAAGAAGCCGATCCGCATCCTGAGCTTCCTGTGCCTGATCGGCTTCATCGTCGGCGCCATCGCCGGCAACTGGCGCTACTTCCTCGACTACGTGGGCCTGGTGCTGCTGGCCGTGGCGCTGCACGACGCGATGGCCTTCGCCATCGGCTACGGCTGCGCCTCGGCCACGCGGCTGGCGGAGTACGACCGCCGTGCGGTCAGCTTCGAGGTCGGCATCCGCAACGCGGGCCTGGGCCTGGTGCTGATCTTCGGCTTCTTCGGCGGCCTGGGCGGCATGGCGGTGGTGGCGGGCGTCTGGGGCTTCTGGGACATCATCGCCGGCATGCTGCTGGCCGGCTGGTGGGGCCGGCGCCCGCTGGCCGCTTCATCATCCACCGCTTCTCCCACGGCTACGCGCCCCTCGGCCTGAGCTTCCCTTTCCGCTTCTTCCCATGGTTATGAATACGCCTCACTCGGCGCGGCGCGTCCTGATCACCGGCGCCGACGGTTTCCTGGGCCGCACGGTCGTGGCCGAACTGGCGAGCCTGCCCGACGTCGACTCCGTGGTCGCGCTGGACGTGCGCGAGGTACCGGCTGTTCGCCGGGTGCCCGGCGTGACCTACGTCGCGCAGGACATCCGCGCCCCGGAACTCAAGGACGTGATGGCCGAGCACTCGATCGACGCGGTCGTGCACCTGGCGGCCATCGTCACGCCGGGCGCGGGCAGCAACCGCGAACTCGAGTACTCGGTGGACGTGCTGGGTACCCGCAACGTGCTGGAGGCCTGCGTCGCCTGCGGCGTGGGCCACCTGGTGGTGTCTTCCAGCGGCGCGGCCTACGGCTACCACGCCGACAATCCTGCCTGGATCGACGAGGACCAGGCCCTGCGCGGCAACGAGAGTTTTGCCTATTCGCACCACAAGCGGCTGGTGGAGGAGATGCTCGCCGACTACCGCGCCCGTTTCCCGAAGCTGCACCAGACGGTGCTGCGCATCGGCACCATCCTGGGCGAGCACGTCAACAACCAGATCACGGCGCTGTTCGACAAGCCGCGCATCCTGGCCATCCAGGGCAGCGACAGCCCCTTCGTCTTCATCTGGGACGAGGACGTGACGGCCTGCATCGTCCACGCCATCAAGACCGGGCGGACCGGCTGCTTCAACGTGGCGGGCGATGGCGCCCTGACGCTGCAGCAGATTGCCGCGCTGCTGCGCAAGCCGCTGCTGTCGCTGCCGGCGCCGCTGCTCAAGCTGGCGCTCACCGTGGGCACGCACCTGCGCATCAGCCGATACGGCCCCGAGCAGCTGGATTTCCTGCGCTACCGGCCGGTGCTTTCGAACTACCGGCTGAAGACGCAGTTCGGCTACGTGCCGCGCAAGACCAGCCTGGAGGCATTCCTGGCCTTCAAGGCCGCACGCTCGGCGCAGTCTCGCCAGCAGGGCGCGGTGATGCCGGGCTGAGTCCGGCCCGAAGCCGGGCTGATGGCGCGGCATTGCACGCAGCCGACTTCTGCCAGGCCGGCAGCACGGGCACAATGGGCCGATGGACAGCTCTTCATCGTCTTCTTCCAAACGCGAAATCGCTGCCTTTGCCGCGCGCATGGTGGTGGAAGAAGGACTGGAATACGGGCCGGCCAAGCGCCGGGCCCTGCGCGAGCTGGGCCTGTCCGCACGCACCGCCCTGCCCAACAACGACGAGGTCGAGACGGAAGTGCGCGACTACATCCAGCTGTACTGTGCCGACACGCAGCCGGGCGAGTTGCGCGCGCTGCGCCACCTGGCGCTGGAGTGGATGGAGCACATGGCCGCCTTCCGGCCCTACATCGGCGGCGCAGTCTGGCACGGCACGGCCACGCGGCTTTCGGACATCTATATCCAGATGTTCTGCGACGATCCCAAGTCGGCCGAGATCGCGCTGATCGACCACCACGTGGACTATGAGCCGCGCATGGTCACCGGCTTCCACGGCGAGCAGGTGGAGGCGCTGAGCCTGCACGTCTACAGCCATGCGCTCAGCGAGGAGATCGGCGTGCACCTGATGGTCTACGACCTCGACGACCTGCGCGGCGCGCTCAAGCCCGACTCGCAGGGCCGGCCCCCGCGCGGCAACCTGGCGGCGCTGCGGCGGCTGCTGGAAAAGGACAGTTCCCCGTCATGAGCGACACCGAAGCGAACCCCGCCGACTCCTCGCGCCGCCTCTGGCTCTATGGCGCGGCTGCCGTGCTGGCCGCTGGCGCCGGGGCTGGCGCGGCCTGGTGGAAGCAGCGCCCCGCCAAGGGGAGAGAGGCGCTCGGGGCGAGCTTCTGGAGCAAGCGCTTCGAGCGGCCCGAGGGTGGCGAACTGGCCATGGAGTCGCTCCGGGGCAAGCCGGTCCTGCTCAACTTCTGGGCGACCTGGTGCGCCCCGTGCGTGGAGGAAATGCCCATGTTGGATCGCTTCTTCCGCGAACATGCCGCCAACGGTGTCCAAGTTGTAGGCTTGGCCATCGATCAACCCAGTGCCGTGCGCAAGTTCCTGCAGCGCACCCCCGTGAGCTATCCACTGGGGTTCGCGGGAATGGAGGGTACCGAATTGATCCGCGAGCTGGGAAATACCGCGGGCGGGCTGCCTTTCACCCTGGCGATCACTGCAGATGGAAGCGTGGCGGAACGTAAAATGGGCAAGCTCGAGCCGGCCGATCTCGATGCCTGGCGCCGCGAGTTTTTTCACGGTTAGAATCCGACGCCCCGCACTTCAAACCATTTGGCGTCCGAACGCCGAAGTTCGCTGATTTTCCGGCGATTTAATTCAAATGATCGGCTCTCTGCCGGCGATGGAGTCCCATGGATCTGCGCAAACTCAAGACACTGATCGACCTGGTGTCTGAATCCAATATTTCCGAACTGGAAATCACCGAGGCCGAAGGCAAGGTCCGCATCGTCAAGGGCGGCACTGCCGCCGCGGCCGTCCAGTACGTCCAGGCCCTGCCCGCCGCCGCAGCGGCCGCCCCGGTGGCCGCCGCCGCGCCCGCCGCCGCAGCGGCCGCCGCGCCTGCCGCCGCCACTGCCGCCGCAGCGCCCAGCGGCCATGTGGTGAAGTCGCCCATGGTGGGCACCTTCTACCGTTCCTCCAGCCCCGGCGCGGCGCCCTTCGTCGAAGTGGGTGCGCAGGTGAAGGAAGGCGACACCATCTGCATCATCGAGGCCATGAAGATCCTCAACGAGATCGAGGCCGACAAGTCCGGCACGATCACCCAGATCCTCGGCGAAAACGGCCAGGCGGTCGAATACGGCCAGCCGCTGTTCATCATCGAGTGATTTAGATGTTCAAGAAGATCCTCGTTGCCAATCGAGGCGAGATCGCGCTGCGTATCCAGCGCGCCTGCAGCGAACTGGGCATCAAGGCGGTCATGGTCTATTCCGAGGCCGACCGCGATGCCAAGTACGTGAAGCTGGCGCAGGAAGCGGTGTGCATCGGCCCGGCGCCCTCGTCGCAGAGCTACCTGAACATGCCGGCCATCATCTCGGCCGCCGAAGTGACCGACGCCGAGGCCATCCACCCCGGCTACGGCTTCCTCAGCGAGAACGCCAACTTCGCCGAGCGGGTGGAGCAGAGCGGCTTCCAGTTCATCGGCCCCACGCCCGACAACATCCGCACGATGGGCGACAAGGTCTCGGCCAAGCAGGCCATGATCAAGGCCGGGGTGCCCTGCGTGCCGGGCTCCGAAGGCGAACTTTCGGACGACGCCGCCACGAACAAGCGCATTGCCCGCGCCATCGGCTACCCGGTGATCATCAAGGCCGCTGGCGGCGGCGGTGGCCGCGGCATGCGCGTGGTGCACACCGAGGCCGCACTGGTCAACGCGATCCAGATGACCAAGGCCGAGGCCCAGGCCGCGTTCAACAACCCGGCCGTGTACATGGAGAAGTTCCTCCAGAACCCGCGCCACGTCGAGATCCAGGTCCTGGCCGACAAGCACAAGAACGCGGTCTACCTGGGCGAGCGCGACTGCTCCATGCAGCGGCGCCACCAGAAGGTGATCGAGGAATCGCCCGCGCCGGGCATCCCGCGCAAGCTGATCGAGCGCATCGGCGAGCGCTGCGCCAATGCCTGCAAGAAGATCGGCTACCGCGGTGCCGGGACCTTCGAGTTCCTCTATGAAGACGGCGAGTTTTACTTCATCGAGATGAACACGCGCGTGCAGGTGGAGCACCCGGTGACCGAGCTGGTCACGGGCATCGACATCGTGAAGACGCAGATCATGGTGGCGGCCGGCGAGAAGCTGCCCTTCACCCAGCGCCAGATCGAGATGCGCGGCCACGCCATCGAGTGCCGCATCAACGCCGAGGACCCGTACAAGTTCACGCCGTCCCCCGGCCGCATCACGATGTGGCATCCGCCCGGCGGCCCCGGCGTGCGCGTCGATTCGCACATCTACACCAACTATTTCGTGCCGCCCAACTACGACTCGATGATCGGCAAGATCATCGTGCACGGCGACACCCGCGAGCAGGCGCTGGCGCGCATGCGCACGGCGCTGAACGAGACGGTGGTGGAAGGCATCCAGACCAACATCCCGCTGCATCGCGAACTGCTGGTCGACGCCAAGTTCATGGCCGGCGGCACCAACATCCACTACCTCGAGGAGTGGCTGGCGGCGCACAAGCGATAGGACCTGGCCTGTGTTCGAACTGCGCCTGCTGTCTCCCGAGGACAAGATCGAGATCGTCTGCGAGGCGCTGGACGCGCTCGACGCGCTGAGCGTGTCGGTGGAAGACGCCGATGCGCAGACCGACGCCGAGCAGGCCCTGTTCGGCGAGCCCGGCATGCCGCCGCCCAAGGAGGGGTGGCAACACTCCCGCGTCATCGCGCTCTTCCAGGGCGAGGAGGCGGCGCGCGAGGCCGGCACGGTGCTCTCGATGCAGGACTTCTTCGAAGGCTGCGAGATCGTCGGCGTGGCCGAGGTTCCCGAGCAGGACTGGGTGCGCCTGACACAGTCGCAGTTTGCGCCCGTGGACATCACGCCCGAGTTCTGGATCGTGCCGACCTGGCACGAGCCCCCGGCGGCGGCCAGGAAGCTGATCCGCCTCGATCCGGGCCTGGCCTTCGGCACCGGCACCCATCCGACCACCCGCATGTGCCTGCGCTGGATCGCGCGCCAGGGCTCGCTGGCGGGCCGGCGCGTGCTGGACTACGGCTGCGGATCCGGCATCCTGGCCATCGGCGCGGCCAAGTTCGATGCCAGCGACATCGACGCGGTGGACATCGACCAGGCCGCGGTCGAGTCCACGCGCCTCAATGCCGATGCCAATGGCGTGAAACTGAATGCCGGTCTGCCGGATGCGGCCCAGGGAAGCTACCAGGTGGTGCTGGCCAACATCCTCGCCACGCCCCTGAAGGTGCTCGCGCCGCTGCTGTGCAACCACGTGGCGCCCGGCGGTGCACTGGTGCTGGCGGGCATCCTGGAGCGGCAGGCCGAAGAGCTCAAGCAAGCCTACGCGCCCTATCTCCAGTTGGACGTCAGCGACACCGAGGACGGCTGGATCCTGATGACGGCACGGCGTTGAGGCCGGCATCCTTTTCGCAACGCTGGGGGCGCCGACCCGCCTCTACAATTTGCGACAAATGAGACTCGTCACCCGCTGTCCCGCCTGCGCGACCACCTTCAAGGTCGTCCGGGACCAGCTTCGCATCTCCGAAGGCTGGGTGCGCTGCGGCCGGTGCAGCGAAGTCTTCGACGCCACCCTGGACCTGCAGGAAACGGACGACGACGGCGTGCCGGTGGGGCCTTCTGGCGCTGCAGCGGCACCTCCGGTCCATCGGCCACCGCAGGAAAGCCTGCTGCCTGCGGCAGCGCCGGCACTGCCGGCGATCAACTGGCCGGCGGCCAACCTGCTTGATCTCGGCGCCAGGCCCGCATCGCCGCCTTCCATGGCCGCGCCCGCGCCCGTACGCCCGCCGGCCCCCTACGACGCGTCGCAGGATCCGGTGCCCATTCCTTCGCTGGACGACGAAGACGACGACGGCGAGGCGACCGAGCCCTGGCTCGACGAGATGATGGCGTCGACCGAGGCACTGCAAGCGGCCCTCCAGTCGATGCCTGCATCGCTGGATCCTTCGCCAGGTGCGGCGGCCGGGCCGCAGCGCCAGGAGCCGGGCTTCACGCCCTCGCTCACCACGCCCTCGCCGATCGAGGAAGCGGTGAACGCGCAGTTGCAGAAGGCGTTGCGGCGCGAGCGCATCAAGGCGCTGCGGCGCGAGCGCTCCGAACAGAAGGAGCGCGAGCGCGCGGCGCTGGCAGCCGGGCAGCCACCGCAAGCCGTCGATGTGGCCCTGGCGGAAGCGCCGCCCCCCTCGCCGGCATCGGAAGATCCCTTGCTCGCGCAGACCGTGCTCCTGGAGGCGCCCTCCGCACCGGCCAGCTTCGCCGTCGACGTCGACATCACGCAGCCGGCCAGGCCGGGCGTGATGCGCCGCGTGCTCTGGGCCCTGGCCTGCCTCGTGGCGCTGGCCGCGCTGGTCCTGCAGGTGGCCCGCGAGGAGCGCGACGCGCTGGTAGCCCGCGAGCCGCGCCTGCGCCCGGCCCTGCAGGCGCTGTGCGACTGGACCGATTGCAGGTTGTCGGCGCTGCGCCGGATCGGTGCGATCAGCATCGACGGCGCCTCCTTCTCGCGCGAGAAGGAGGGCGATGGCTACCGCCTCGCCTTCACCCTGCGCAACGGCGAGCGCATGCCGCTGGCCATGCCGTCGATCGAACTCACGCTGCTCGACACGCAGGAGCGCGCGCTGGTGCGCCGCGTGCTGGCGCCTGCGCAGTTCGGCGCCGGCGCGGTGCTGGCCGCGAGCGCGGAACAAAACGCCTCGCTGCCGCTACAGTTGGCAGGCAGCGAAGCCGCCGGCCTCGCGCCGGTGGCCGGCTACAGGCTCATCGCCTTCTATCCCTGAGCATCGGACCCGGTCCGGCGCTCGCGACTCCATCCAAACCATTCATTCCCCATGGCAACTGTCATCTGCGGCTCCCTCGCCTTCGACAACATCATGACCTTTGAAGGGCGCTTCTCGGACCAGATCCTGCCGGACCAACTGCACATTCTGAACGTGTCCTTCCTGGTGCCGAGCCTGCGGCGCGACTTCGGCGGCTGCGCCGGCAACGTGGCCTACAGCCTCAATGCGCTGGGCGGCCGCGCGCTGCCGATGGCCACGGTGGGCAGCGACGGCGCGGACTACATCGAGCGCCTGCGCGCCCTGGGCGTTTCGACCGAATTCGTGCGCGAGGTCTCCGACACCTACACCGCGCAGGCGATGATCATGACGGACCTGGACAACAACCAGATCACCGCCTTCCACCCCGGCGCGATGCAGCAGGCCCACATCACCAGGATCCAGGCGCGCGACGACATCCGCCTGGGCATCATCGCGCCGGACGGCCGCGACGCGATGCTCTCGCATGCCGAGCAGTTCAAGGCGGCGGGCATCCCCTTCGTGTTCGATCCGGGCCAGGGCCTGCCGATGTTCAACGGCGACGAGCTGAGCCACTTCATCGAGCAGGCCGATTGGGTCACGGTGAACGACTACGAGGGCCGCATGCTCAGCGAGCGCACCGGCTGGGACAGCGCCGAGATCTCGCGCCGCGTGCGTGGCCTGGTGGTGACGCTGGGCGCCGAGGGCTGCGAGGTCTGGGAGGGCGGGCAGATGACGCGCGTGCCGGCGGTCAAGCCCAAGGCGGTGATCGATCCGACCGGCTGCGGCGACGCCTGGCGCGGCGCGCTGCTCTACGGGCTGGAGCAGGGCTGGCCGCTGGAGCGCTGTGCGGCGCTGGGCAACAAGCTGGGCGCGCTCAAGATCGCCCAGCGCGGGCCGCAGAACTACGAGGTGAACCGCGCCGAACTCGGCCTCTGAGCGGCGTCCTCCGAGGGCAAAAAAAGAAGCCCGGCACCTTGCGGTGCCGGGCTTCTGCCTTTCAGCCAGGACGCGCCGGATCAGGGCTTGCCAGCCGTGGGGAACGGCCAGGCAGCTTGCGGATTCAGCGTGGTCTGAGCAGCGGGGGCAGGCGCGGGAGCGGCCTTGGGGGCAGCAGGCGCTTTGGCCGCCTTTTTCGCAGCAGGCTTCTTCGCAGCCTTCTTGGCAGCAGGCTTCTTGGCAGCAGCCTTTTTCGCAGGGGCCTTCTTCGCAGCAGCCTTCTTGGCAGGAGCCTTCTTGGCTGCGGCCTTCTTGGCAGGCGCCTTCTTGGCTACGGCCTTCTTCGCCGGGGCCTTCTTGGCTGCCGCCTTCTTGGCGGGGGCCTTCTTCGCTGCGGCCTTCTTCGCCGGCGCCTTCTTGGCGACGACCTTCTTGGCGACGACCTTCTTCGCCGGCGCCTTCTTGGCTGCGGCCTTCTTCGCCGGAGCCTTCTTCGCTGCGGCCTTCTTAGCCGGGGCCTTCTTGGCCGGAGCCTTCTTTGCTGCGGCCTTCTTGGCCGGCGCCTTCTTTGCAGTTGCCATTTCTTTCTCCTAGTTCAAGTTGAAAAATCAACCTTCCGAAGCGCTTCACGTCTTTCTTGCGAGCTCGTGAAGCGATCCATGGGGTTGGGGCAATCCCCAGCGCCATGAACACCTGAGCCCCGGACGCCGCACTCTGACCGGTGCATGGGCGCCAAGGGCAATTCCTGAATTCTGGTTCTCTTTTGTTCGAACGCGAAACTCAATCCCAAGAAAGAGCACCACCCGACTGGTATTCGATCACGCGGGTTTCGAAGAAATTGCGCTCTTTCTTCAGGTCAATCATTTCGCTCATCCAGGGGAACGGGTTTTCCTCGTTCGGGAAGAGCGCTTCGAGGCCGATCTGCGTGGCGCGACGGTTCGCGATGTAGCGCAGGTAGCCCTTGAACATGGAGGCATTCATGCCGAGCACGCCGCGCGGCATGGTGTCTTCGGCATAGCGGTATTCGAGCTCGACGGCCTTGAGGAACAGCGCCTTGATCTCGGCCTTGAATTCGGCCGTCCACAGGTGCGGGTTCTCGAGCTTGAGCTGGTTGATCAGGTCGATGCCGAAGTTGCAGTGCATCGACTCGTCGCGAAGGATGTACTGGTACTGCTCGGCGGCGCCGGTCATCTTGTTCTGGCGGCCCAGCGCCAGGATCTGCGTGAAGCCGACGTAGAAGAACAGGCCTTCCATCAGGCAGGCGAACACGATCAGGCTCTTGAGCAGCGTCTGGTCGTTCTCGGGCGTGCCGGTGTGGAAGTCCGGGTCCATGATCGCGCCGATGAAGGGGATCAGGAACTCGTCCTTGTCGCGGATCGACTGCACCTCGTTGTAGGCGTTGAAGATCTCGGCCTCGTCCAGGCCCAGCGACTCGACGATGTACTGGTAGGCGTGCGTGTGGATCGCTTCCTCGAAGGCCTGGCGCAGCAGGAACTGGCGGCACTCGGGGGCCGTGATGTGGCGGTAGGTGCCCAGCACGATGTTGTTGGCAGCCAGCGAGTCGGCCGTCACGAAGAAGCCGAGGTTGCGCTTGACGATGCGGCGCTCGTCCTCGGTCAGGCCGTTCGGGTCCTTCCAGAGGGCGATGTCGCGGTTCATGTTCACTTCCTGCGGCATCCAGTGGTTGGCGCAGGTGGCGAGATACTTTTCCCAGGCCCACTTGTACTTGAAGGGCACCAGCTGGTTGACGTCGGTCTGGCCGTTGATGATGCGCTTGTCGGCCGCGTTGACGCGGCGATGCGATGCGGCCGGTTGTGCAGCAGCAGTGGCGAGGGAGGTGGGGGCGCTGCTGCGCGGCGCGAAGGTCGCGGGAGCAAGTTGCGAAGTCGGCAGGTCCATCGAGCGGCTGATCGTCGCGTCGCTATTCGATGAGTGCTGCAATCCTTGTTGCATGTCCTTTGACAACGAGGGCTTGACTTCTTCGTCCCAGGTCAACATAGAAAAATCCAATGCTCAAATTATGTGAGCAACGCTGTGAGTTGAAAAGTGCTCGTTCACATCGTGCTCGATTATTCCGTTGCGATGTTGTTCGCGTGCATCGCGCTTTGTCAGGCGATGCCGCGAATTCACGTCGTGCTTACTGGCAGGCTTCGCACGTCGGATCGTCGATCGCGCAGAACTTGATGTCGGTGGCGGGCACTGCATTCATCTGGGCTTGCGCGGCAGCGGCGGCTGCTTCGAGCGCGCTCATCTGCTGTGGCGCTTCGCCGCCCGAGGACACCGCGTTCAGGCGACCCGACTGCACCGTCGACTTCTCGGCGTGCGTCGCGCTGATGGTGCGCAGGTAGTAGGTGGTCTTCAGGCCGCGCAGCCATGCGAGCTTGTAGGTGTCGTCCAGCTTCTTGCCCGAGGCGCCGGACATGTAGATGTTCAGCGACTGTGCCTGGTCGATCCACTTCTGGCGGCGCGCGGCGGCTTCCACCAGCCAGGTCGTTTCCACCTCGAAGGCGGTGGCGTAGAGCGCCTTGATGTCCTGCGGCACGCGGTCGATGGGACGCAGCGAGCCGTCGAAGTGCTTCAGGTCCATCACCATCACGTCGTCCCACAGGCCCAGGCGCTTGAGGTCGCGCACCAGGTAGTGGTTGATCACGGTGAACTCGCCCGACAGGTTGGACTTCACCGACAGGTTGCCGAAGCAGGGCTCGATGGAAGCATCGACGCCGATGATGTTGGAGATGGTCGCGGTCGGCGCGATGGCCACGCAGTTGGAGTTGCGCATGCCGTCCTGGCGGATCTTCTGGCGCAACTGCTCCCAGTCCAGCGAGGCGGAGCGGTCCACCTCGACGTAGCCGCCGCGGGCCTTTTCCAGCAGGTCCAGCGAGTCCAGCGGCAGGATGCCCTTGTCCCACAGCGAGCCCTTGTAGCTGGAGTAGCGGCCGCGCTCGCGGGCCAATTCGGTCGAAGCCCAGTAGGCGTGGTAGCAGATGGCTTCCATCGAGCGGTCGGCGAATTCCACCGCTTCCTGGCTGGCGTAGGGGATGCGCAGCTCGTACAGCGCGTCCTGGAAGCCCATCAGGCCCAGGCCCACCGGGCGGTGGCGCAGGTTGGAGTCGCGCGCCTTCTTGACCGCGTAGTAGTTGATGTCGATCACGTTGTCGAGCATGCGCATCGCCGTGGAGATCGTCCTCTTCAGCTTCTCCTGGTCGACCGCGCCGTCCTTCAGGTGCTGCAGCAGGTTGACCGAGCCCAGGTTGCACACCGCAGTTTCGGTGTCGCTGGTGTTGAGCGTGATCTCGGTACACAGGTTGGACGAGTGCACGACGCCGGCGTGCTGCTGGGGCGAGCGCACGTTGCAGGCATCCTTGAAGGTGATCCAGGGATGGCCGGTCTCGAACAGCATCGAGAGCATCTTGCGCCACAGGTCGGTGGCGGGCACCGTCTTGCTGGGCTTGATCTCGCCGCGGGTGGCCTTGTCTTCATAGGCCACGTAGGCCTTCTCGAAGTCGGCGCCGAACAGGTCGTGCAGGTCGGGCACGGAGGAGGGCGAGAACAGCGTCCAGGTACCCTTTTCCATCACGCGGCGCATGAACAGGTCGGGGATCCAGTTGGCCGTGTTCATGTCGTGCGTGCGGCGGCGGTCGTCGCCGGTGTTCTTGCGCAGCTCCAGGAACTCCTCGATGTCCAGGTGCCAGGTCTCCAGGTACGTGCACACGGCGCCCTTGCGCTTGCCGCCCTGGTTCACCGCGACGGCGGTGTCGTTGACCACCTTCAGGAAGGGCACGACGCCCTGCGATTCGCCGTTGGTGCCCTTGATGTGGGAGCCCAGCGCACGCACGCGGGTCCAGTCGTTGCCCAGGCCGCCGGCGAACTTGGACAGCAGGGCGTTTTCCTTGATCGACTCGTAGATGCCGTCGAGGTCGTCCGGAACGGTGGTCAGGTAGCAGCTCGACAGCTGCGAGCGCAGCGTGCCGCTGTTGAACAGCGTCGGGGTCGAGGACATGAAGTCGAAGGACGACAGCACTTCGTAGAACTCGATGGCGCGCGCCTCGCGGTCGATCTCGTTGAGCGCCAGGCCCATCGCCACGCGCATGAAGAAGGCCTGCGGCAGCTCGATGCGGGTCTTGCGCACGTGCAGGAAGTAGCGGTCATACAGGGTCTGCAGGCCCAGGTAGTCGAACTTCAGGTCGCGGTCGGCCTTCAGGGCGGCGCCCAGGCGCGCCAGGTCGTACTGCAGCAGCTTTTCGTCGAGCAGGTCGTTGTCCACGCCCTTCTTGATGAACTGCGGAAAGTAGTCGGCGTAGGTTTGCGCGCGCTCGGCGGGTGCGATCTCGCGGCCCATGATCTCCTTGAAGATCGTGTGCAGCAGCAGGCGCGCGGTGGCGAAGGTGTAGTCGGGGTCCTTCTCGATCAGCGTGCGGGCGGCCAGGATCGAGGCCTTGTAGACCTCGTCCAGCGGCACGCCGTCGTACAGGTTGCGCATCGTCTCGGCGACGATGGGCTCGGCGGTGATCGAGTCGCCCAGGCCCTCGCAGGCCGAGACGATCAGGTTCTTCAGTTCATTGAGGTCCAGGGGCACGCGCTCGCCGCGGTCCAGCACGTGCAGCACGGGGTGCTGCGGCGCTTCCGGCTCGGCCTGGCGGGTGCGCTCCTGCGAGCGGCGCTCGCGGTAGAGCACGTAGGCGCGGGCGATCTCGTGGTGGCCGCCGCGCATCAGGCCCAGCTCGACCTGGTCCTGCACGTCCTCGATGTGGAAGGTGCCGCCGCCCGGGCGCGAGCGCATCAGCGCGCGCACCACGATCTGCGTGAGGCCGTCGACGGTCTCGCGCACGCTGGCCGAAGCCGCGCCCTGCGTGCCATGGACTGCCAGGAAGGCCTTCATCATCGCGATCGCGATCTTGTTCGGCTCGAAGGGCACCACCGCCCCGTTGCGGCGAATGATCTGGTAGTTCGCGAGGGCCGCGCCGTTGGGCGAGCCGGCCACGTCGCGAGCCGGCGTGCCAGCGGGCACCTGGCGGGGCATGGCGGATGAAGGGGTCTGGGCAGTTTGCATTCGAGGTCCTTTTGAGCGACTTTTGTTGTGTGGACGGTGCCTCCGGCACCGGTTTCGCAGGGCCCGGCGGCGTGGCCGAGGGGCTGCGGTGGGCACACTATATATGGGGTCCAGGGGGGTCGCAATCTACTACAGATAGTGTTTTTCACTGTGATTGACGCTGCACTGCAACAGTTGCTTCAGGCGGGGCGCCGTGTGGCACGCGTCAACACTTGCGCCATGCATCGAGGCCCAGCAACGGCGCGGGATGCGGGACGATTCGCTCTCGAAACCCGCATGCCTGTTGGTGCGGTCGGTGGACCCTTTCGTTTGACAGTGTTGCCCCGGGTATGCATCGGCGCAACAGTCGCGATAGGGAGAATTCAGCGGCCGGCGGTGGCGGCCGGGAAGAAGTGGTCCGGCCACCCCAGTGGCGCGCGCAGGCGCGACCAGTCGAAGCCGGGGCCGGGGTCGAGCTTGCGCCCCGGCGCGATGTGCTCGTGGCCCGCGACATACGCGACGGGATAGCGTTGCGCGAGCGCCGGCAGGAGGCTGGCGAGCGTCTCGTACTGCGCCGCCTCGAAAGCGTCGCCTTCCAGCCCTTCGAGCTCGATGCCGATCGAGTCGTCGTTGCAGTTGCCGCGTCCGCGCCATGACGATTCGCCGGCGTGCCAGGCGCGCGCATCGGCATCGACAAACTGCCACAGATCGCCATCGCGCCGGATGTAGAAATGCGCGGAAACCTCAAGGCCGCGAATGCCCTGGAAATAGGGATGCGCGTCCCAGTCCAGCGTGTTGGTGAAGAGCCGCTGCACGCCGTCGCCGCCGTACTCGCCTGGCGGCAGGCTGATGGAATGCAATACCACCAGGTCGATGCGCGCACCTTCGGGCCGCGGTCCGAAATTGGGCGAGGGCAGGCGCCGCGCAAAGCGGTACCAGCCGCCGTCCTGCCAGAGCGGCGCGGCCGGCGCGCGGGCTTCACTCATCGCTGGCGCCGCCCGCTGTGTCGTCGTTGGGCGTGCTGATGCCCAGGCGCGCGATGCGGTAGCGGATCTGCCGCAGGCTCAGCCCGAGCCGCGTGGCCGCCGCGGTGCGATTGAAGCCGCTCTCCTGCAGGGCCCGCACCAGGATGTCGCGCTCGTGCCGGTCCAGGTAGGACTGCAGGTCGCTCGGCAGCGCACTGGGAAGCGGTGCCGCCGCGTCGGCGGGCGCCGTCCGGCCCACCGATGGCTGGGCGTCCGGCAGGGGCGCCACGTGCGATGGCAGCTCGAAGTCCACCGGGCCGGGCTCGGTCGGCTCGAAGTCCAGGTGCAGCTCATCGCCGTCGTGCAGGGCCACCGCGCGGTGCAGCAGGTTCTCGAGTTCGCGCACGTTGCCGCGCATCGGGTGGGCCGCCAGTTGCGCGAGCACCGAGGGCGAGAGCTGCGGCACGGGCATGCCGCTGTCGCGGGCGATGCGCGCGAGCAGGGCCGTGCTCAGCGCGGGCAGGTCGCCGCGCCGCTCGCGCAGGGCGGGCACCTGGATCTCGATGACGTTGAGGCGGTAGTAGAGGTCCTGCCGGAAGCGGCCTGCGGCCACCTCGGCCTGCAGGTCCTTGTGGGTGGCGCTGACGATGCGCACGTCCACCGTGTCTTCCTGGGTGGAGCCGATCGGGCGCACGCTGCGCTCCTGGATGGCACGCAGCAGCTTGGACTGCATGGGCAGCGGCAGGTCGCCGATCTCGTCCAGGAACAGCGTGCCGCCACGCGCGGCCTGGAAGTAGCCGTCGCGATCCGCGGCCGAGCCGGTGTAGGAGCCCTTTCGCGCGCCGAAGAACTCGGCCTCGAGCAGGTTCTCGGGAATGGCGCCGCAGTTGACCGCCACGAACGCTCCGTCGCCACGCTGGCTGCAGGCATGCACGGCGCGCGCCACCAGTTCCTTGCCGGTGCCCGATTCGCCGCGCACCAGCACCGGCGCCATGCCACGCGCCACCTTGGCGATGCGCGACTTCACCGTTCGCATGGCATCCGAGTCGCCGACCAGGCGCTCCAGCGCGGCCTCGCCCGTGCCTGGGGGCGCCTTGTCGCCGGCAGCGCCCGGCGCATCGCCGGCGGCCTGGACCGGGGGCCGGGCCACCGGCGCAGCCGCGGGCTTCTCGTGCACCGCGGAGGCCACCACTGCGCGGAACTGCTTCAGGTCCACCGGCTTGGTGAGGTAGTCGAAGGCGCCGGCTTTCAGCGCCTCGACCGCGTTCTCGGCGGAGCCGTAGGCCGTCATCACCACGCAGCGCTCGCTGCGCTGGCCCTGCTGGATGCGCTGCAGGATCTCCATGCCCAGCCCGTCGGGCAGGCGCATGTCGGTGATCACCGCGTCGAAGCTGCGCGACTGCAGGTATTCCCAGGCTTCGGCCACCGAGCCGGCGGCCTCCACGCGGTAGCCCTCGCGCAGCAGGGTCAGTTCATAGAGCGTGCGCAGATCCGGCTCGTCGTCGACGACCAGGATCTGGACGGGGCGGGCGGAATTGGATGGGGAGCTGCTCACGGGTCAGTACTCTATTGTGAGATGCGCCGTTCGGCGGGGGCAAACACCACGTAGAACTCGTTGCCTTCCGGTCCATGGGGGGTGAGGGCACGCCGCTCGTAGCCGATGCTGGCGCCGTGGCGCTCGCACAGCTCGCGGCAGATGAACAACCCCAGGCCCGAGGAGCGGCTCTCGGAAGAAAAGAAGGGCTCGAAGAGGTGGCGCTGCACGGCGGCCTCCAGCGGCGCGCCGTCGCTCCACACCTGCAGGACTGCGCGGCCATTGGGGCCCTCGCGCGTGGCCACCTGGATGGAGCCTTCGCGGTCGCCAGCGTAGCGCGCGGCGTTGTCCAGCAGGTTGACCAGGATGCGGCGCAGGTGCTCGACGTCGAAGCGCACCGCGCTGCCGGCGGTCTCCAGCTGGACCAGCACGCCCTGGCGCTGGCTCTGGCGCACCCATTCCTCGGCCAGGGTGCGCACCGTGCCGTCCAGCACCAGCTGCTCGCCCAGCGGCAGCACGCGCTGCTGGCGGGCGCGCGAGACGTCCAGCACGTCGTCCACGATGCGCGCCAGGCGCTGTGCGTTGTGCTGCACCATCTCGGTCAGCTTGCGCTGGCCGGGCTCCTGCAGGTCTTCGTGCAGCAGGGCGCTGGCCTGCGTGATGGCGGCCAGCGGGTTGCGGATCTCGTGCGCCACCGCGGCGGACATGCGTCCCATGGCGGCCAGCTTCTCGGTGCGGATGCGCGCTTCCAGCTCCCGCAGGTCCTGCAGGAACATCACGCACAGGCCGTCGATGCGCTGGTCGATCGAGGGCGTGAGCCGCGTGCGCACGCGCACCTCGCGCGCCTTGCCCTGCGCCTGGGCCACCGGGATCTCCTGCGACAGTCCCTTGGCGCGCGCGAAGGTCTGGCGCGCCAGCGTCGCCAGCGCCTGCCAGGCCGGAAAAGTGTCCAGCGCAAAGGGCAGCGGCAGGTTCGACAGCTTCTGCCCGAGGATGGTCTCCGCCGCGGGATTGACGGCGTGCACCAGGCCCTTGGCATCGATCACCAGCACGCCCTCGCTGAGCGTCTCGATCACCAGGTCGTTCACCAGCGCATGCAGCCGCGCGGTGCTTCGGTTGCGCAGGGCGATGGTTTCCTCGCGCGCCAGCCGCAGGGCCAGCTCGTGCGCCAGCAGCGCCACCACGAACAGGCCGGTGCCGGTGAGCGCGGCCTGCACGAATCGCACGGTGGAATCGGCGTCCGACTGCAGCCAGTGCCAGCCGGCATCGAAGAGCAGCAGCAGGGTGGCCATGGCGGTGGTGCCCAGGCCCACCGTCACGCTGCCCAGCACCGCGGCCATCAGCACCGGCAGCGCGAAGAGCGGTGCGTAGTTGATGTTGCCCGCCTGCATGAGCTGCAGCAGCGCGAAGGCCAGCAGGTCGATGCCGATGGTGGTGGCCCAGGCGCCGCCGAAGCGGCGGATGGGCGGCATCACGCGGGCGAAGCGCCAGCCCAGCAGGGTGGCGCCCAGGTAGCCGACCGCCACGATCAGCAGCATGGGAGGCTTGACCGTGCCGATGCCCCAGCTGAAGGCCTGCAAGGCCACCAGCACCAGCGCGACGAAGCAGCGCGCCGACATGAAGCCGCGCAGGAGGCGCAGCAGCGCGGCGCTGCGCATGCGCTGCGGGTCCAGGCCACCCCAGTCGGTCGCCGACTCGCTGCGCGACCAGAGCGTGGTGCTCATCGGTCGGCCTGCCGGTGCGCCGCGCTGCAATAGACCTTGCCGTCCGGGCCCGGCAGCGCGTCCGTTGCCGGCAGGTGCAGGCCGCAATGGGCGCAGCGCAGCATCGCCTGCGGCACCCCCGGCGGTGCGGCGGGCGGCGGGGGCGCCGAGCGCTCGACTTCCTGGCGCCGGTTGCTGCGCCAGATCATGAAGGCGACCCACACCACGACGATGACGAGCAGGTACTTCATGCTGCGCGATGCAGGACGACTTCGAGCACGAAACGCGAGCCCACGTAGGCCAGCAGCAGCAGCACGCTGCCCGCGTACAGCACCCGCGTGGCGGCGCGCCCGCGCCAGCCGAAGCGTGCGCGCCCGACGAGCAGCACGCCGAAGGTGACCCAGGCCAGCAGCGAGAACACCGTCTTGTGGTCCCACTTCCAGTGATGCAGCTGCTCGGAGAACAGCAGGCCGGCCACCAGCGTCGCCGTGAGCAGCACGAAGCCGCCGGTGACGAAACGGAAGGTCAGCCGCTCCAACGTGAGCAGGGGCACGCCGCCTTCCGGGGTGGTCGCGGCCTGGCGGATCTGATCCTCGGCCCGGCCCATCAGCCAGGCATGGATCACCGCCGTCGCGAACAGTCCGTACGAGGCGATGCCCAGGGCCAGGTGCAGCGGCGACCACGGGGAGCTCAGATCCTGCAGCGGCGTGCCCGGGAAGGCGATGGCCAGCAGCACCGCGGCCGCCCCCAGCACCGCCAGCACGCGGCGCACGTTGAGGTGCGGGTACATCCGGCTCTCGACGGCATACACCGTCAGCACCAGCCACGCGGTGACCGACAGGGCCGGCCCGAAACCGAAGCGCGCCTGCCCGCCGGCCAGCCCGAAGGCCAGCGTGGCCGCATGCAGCAGCCAGGCCAGGCCCAGCAGCCACTGGGTGGCGGAGCGGCTCAGGCGGGGGGCGGTGGCGGCGGTGATTCCGTAGGCCGCCGCGGTGGCGATGCCCAGTGCCACGCCGAGTGGGGAGGGGCTCGCTAAAATCATCAACCGGAGTTTAGCCTTACACCTGCGCGCCCCGTCCCTGGCGGCGCGCCCCCAGCGTCCCCTCTCACCCGCCCCTGTTGTCGGGCAGCATCATGGCCAACGCCCTCACTGAAAAATTCTCCCGTCTCGTCAAGCAGATGAGCGGGCAGGCCCGCATCACCGAAAGCAACGTGCAGGACATGCTGCGCGAGGTGCGCATGGCCTTGCTCGAAGCCGACGTCGCCCTGCCGGTGGTGCGCGACTTCGTGGCGCGCGTCAAGGACAAGGCCCTGGGCCAGGAAGTGCTGGGTTCGCTCAAGCCCGGCCAGGCGCTGGTGGGCATCGTCAACCGCGAGCTCGCCGCCACCATGGGCGAGGGCGTCTCGGACATCAACCTCGCCGCCCAGCCGCCGGCCGTGATCCTCATGGCCGGCCTGCAGGGCGCCGGCAAGACCACCACCACCGCCAAGCTGGCCAAGCTTCTGATCGAGAAGCGCAAGAAGAAGGTGCTGACGGTCTCCGGTGACGTCTACCGCCCGGCCGCCATCGAGCAGCTCAAGACCGTGACCAAGCAGGCCGGCGCCGAATGGTTCCCGAGCACGCCTGAGCAGAAGCCCCTGGACATCGCCCGCGCCGCCATCGACCACGCCCGCCGACACTTCTTCGACGTGCTGCTGGTCGACACCGCCGGCCGCCTGGCCATCGACGAAGTGCTGATGCAGGAAATCAAGGAGCTGCACGCGGCGCTCGACCCCGTCGAGACCCTCTTCGTGGTCGACGCCATGCAGGGCCAGGATGCGGTCAACACCGCCAAGGCCTTCAAGGACGCGCTGCCGCTCACCGGGATCATCCTGACGAAGACGGACGGCGACTCGCGCGGCGGTGCGGCGCTGTCCGTGCGCCAGGTCACCGGCGTGCCGATCAAGTTCGCCGGCACCAGCGAGAAGATCGACGGCCTGGAAGTGTTCGACGCCGAGCGCCATGCCGGCCGCATCCTTGGCATGGGCGACATCGTCGCGCTGGTCGAGCAGGTCACCTCCAACGTCGACGTGGCCGCCGCGCAGAAGCTGGCCGCCAAGGTCAAGAGCGGCGGCTTCGACCTCAACGACTTCCTCTCGCAGCTGCAGCAGATGAAGCAGATGGGGGGCCTGTCCAGCCTGATGGACAAGCTGCCCACGCAGCTGGCGGCCAAGGCCAGCGAGGCCGACCTCACGCGCGCCGAGCGCGACATCCGCCGCAAGGAAGGCATCATCAACAGCATGACGCCGCAGGAGCGCCGCAAGCCCGAGATCCTCAAGGCCACGCGCAAGCGCCGCATCGCCGCCGGCGCCGGCGTGCAGGTTCAGGAAGTGAACCGCCTGCTCAACGAGTTCGAGCAGATGCAGGGCATGATGAAGAAGATGAAGGGCGGCGGCCTCATGAAGATGATGAAGAAGATGGGCGGCATGAAGGGCGGGCTGCCGGGCATGGGCGGCGGAGGCCTCCCCAAGTTCTGATCCCCCAAAGAAAAACCCGGCCGAAGCCGGGTTTGTTCATTGGGCGGTCGATCAGGCGAATTCCGCCAGCGCCTTCTTCATCTTCTTCATGGCAGCCGACTCGATCTGACGGATGCGCTCGGCGCTCACGCCGTAGACGGCCGCCAGTTCGTGCAGCGTCATGCCGCCCGAGCCGTCGTCGTTGACCTTCAGCCAGCGCTCTTCCACGATGCGGCGGCTGCGCGGGTCCAATGCCTGCAGCGCAGTGCTGATGCCGTCCGTAGACAGGCGGTCACGCTCGCGCGACTCGATCTGCGAGGTCGGCTCCTGGGAGGCATCGGCCAGGTAGGCGATCGGGCCGAAGGCCTCGTCGCTGTCGTCCGAGGGGCCCGGGTCGAGCACCACGTCGCCACCGGACAGGCGCGTTTCCATCTCGAGCACGTCCTCGCGCTTGACGTTGAGCTGCGCGGCCATCTGCTGGACCTCGGACTCGCTCAGCGTCTCGCGGTGCGTATCCGCATCCTGTGCGGCCGCGTCGGCCTTGAAACCCTGCTTCATGGACCGCAGGTTGAAGAACAGCTTGCGCTGGGCCTTGGTCGTCGCGACCTTGACCATGCGCCAGTTCTTCAGGATGTACTCGTGAATCTCGGCCTTGATCCAGTGGATGGCGTAGCTCACCAGGCGCACGCCCTGGTCGGGGTCGAAGCGCTTCACGGCCTTCATCAGGCCGACGTTGCCTTCCTGGATCAGGTCGCCGTGCGGCAAGCCGTAGCCCAGGTACTGGCGGGAGATGGAGATCACCAGGCGCAGGTGCGACAGCACCAGCGCACCGGCGGCCTCCAGGTCGTTGTTGTCGCGCAGCCGGCGGGCAAAGCCTTGCTCTTCCTCCTGCGTGAGCAGGGGCAGCCGGTTGGCGGCGGAAATGTAGGCGTCCAGGTTGCCCAGCGAGGGCACCATCGACCAGGGATTGGCGACGGCAAGCTGGTTGGCGGCAGGAGCTCCAGACAGAGTCATATAGGGGGAACCTCCTTGTTGGCTGATCATGTTAGCACTCGGTTAGAGGGAGTGCTAAGCCAAGGGTTCCCCGATGGGGACTAATTCTGTGATAGCAATAGGCTACCAGCGCACGCCCAGGCGCTTGAGGAACCAGGCCACCACGAACAACGGCCCCACGTAGAGGTATTGGAGATCCTCGAAGAAGGAAGGTTTCCGGCCCTCGATCTTGTGGCCGATGAACTGGAAGATCCAGCCCACGATAAAAACCCCGGCTGAAATTGGCAGGACCTTGTCGCCCATGGCGAAGACGAGGCCGAACATGACCACCGTCCACGCCACCATGATCGCCATCAGCACCGGCGCCTTCAGGCGCAGGTAATAGACCATGCTTGCCGCCACGAAAGCGTAGGCTACCCAGGGGTGCAGCGCGTAGAGCAGCCCCACGATGCTCACCATGATGGCCGGGATGGCCACGATGTGGATCAGCTCGTTCGTGGGGTTGCGGTGACTCTCGCCGTAGTGGGCCAGCAGGCGGTCGACCCGGCGGCCTTCCGCGTCGAAGGCGTGGAATGCGGTGTCGCTCATCGTCTCGTCTCCTCTTTGTAATTCGTGCGCCTGGCTGGCCTAGCCCAGCAGAGCTTGCGCGAACTCGCGGGCGTCGAAGGTCTCCAGATCCTCGAGTTTCTCACCGACGCCCACAAAGTAAACCGGAATCGGCTTCTCGCGGGCAATGGCGCACAGCACGCCGCCCTTGGCGGTGCCGTCCAGCTTGGTGACGATCAGCCCGGTGAGGCCCAGCGCGTCGTCGAAGGCGCGCACCTGGGCCAGTGCGTTCTGGCCGGTGTTGCCGTCGATCACCAGCAGCACCTCGTGCGGCGCCGTGGCGTCGGCCTTGGCGATCACCCGCTTGATCTTCTTGAGCTCGTCCATCAGGTGGAGCTGGGTGGGCAGGCGCCCGGCCGTGTCCACCAGCACGACGTCACGGCCGCGGGCGCGGCCGGCGTTCACGGCGTCGAAGCTCACCGCCGAGGGGTCGCCGCCTTCCTGGCTGATGATCTCCACCGTGTTGCGGTCGGCCCAGACGCCCAGTTGCTCGCGCGCCGCCGCCCGGAAGGTGTCGGCCGCCGCCAGCAGGACGGAGCAGCCTTCGTTCGCCAGGTGCTTGGTGAGCTTGCCGATGGAGGTGGTCTTGCCGGCGCCGTTGACGCCCGCGACCATGATCACGGTGGGCGTGAATTCGCCGATGACCAGCGGCTTTTCCAGCGGCTGGAGCAGGTCTGCGATGGCCTCGGCCAGCAGTACCTTGACCTGCGAGGCGTCGGTCGCCATGCTCGCCTTGACGCGGCGGCGCAGGTCGTCCAGCAGGAATTCGGTGGCCTTCACGCCGGCATCTGCCATCAAAAGTGCCGATTCGAGCTCTTCGTACAGGTCCTCATCGATCTGCGCATTGACGAAGGCGGCCTGGATGCTGGTGCCGGTCTTGCGCAGGCCACTCTTCAGGCGGTTCAGCCACCCGCTGCGTTCGGGCGCAGCGGCGGGCGGGGGGGGCGGGGTCGGAGCAGGCGCCGGAGAGGGCGCAGGCGCAGGCGCAGGCGGGACCACGGGCGCGGGCGGCGGCGCCTGGACCGGCGCGGGAGCAGGTGCCTCCAGGGCGGGCTCCGGCGCGACCGGCGCCGCCGGCTCGACGGGCGCAGGGGCCGCTACAGGGGCCGGCGCTTCTACCGGCTCGGCCGCCTTGTTGCCGCCGAACCAGGTCGAGGGCGAGAACATCGAGCGCCCGGCCGCAGGGGCCGGGGCGGGAGCAGCTTCCGGCACGGGTGCCGGCGCAGCCTCGCCCGCAGGGGTGGGATCCTCCGCAGGCGGTTTTTTCTTGAAGAAACTGAACATCGAGCGCTTTTTACAATCCGATCGATTCTATGAAACAGCCCTTCCAACCGACCCTGTCCGTGCGCCGGCGGCCCCTTGCGGCCGCTTTTTTGCGGCCCTGCGCCCTGCTGATGGCCGCGGCGCTGGCGGCCGGCCCGGCCCTGGCGCAGACCGGCCCGGACACGCCCCCGCCCAGTCCCGCCACCAGCGTGCGCGACCCCGCCGGTCCGGCAGCCGGCAACCGGGCCCAGCAGTTCACCCTGGCCAACGGCATGACCCTGATCGTCCAGCCGGATCGCCGCGCGCCGGTGGCCGTGCAGATGCTCTGGGTGCGCGCCGGCTCGGTTGAGGAAGTGGACGGCACCTCCGGCGTGGCCCATGCGCTGGAACACATGATGTTCAAGGGCACCACCAGCACCAAGCCCGGCGAGTTCTCGCGCCGAGTGGCAGCGCTGGGCGGGCGCGAGAACGCCTTCACCACACGCGACTACACCGGCTACTACCAGCAGATCCCGGTGGCGCAGCTGGAGGCGGTGATGAAGCTGGAATCCGACCGCTTTGCCAACAACCAGTGGCCGGACGACGAGTTCAAGCGCGAGATCGAGGTGGTGAAGGAAGAGCGCCGCATGCGCACCGAGGACCAGCCGCGCTCCCTGCTCATCGAGCAGCAGAACGCCGCCACCTTCGTCGCCTCGCCCTACCACCGCCCTGTGGTGGGCTGGATGAGCGACCTCGACGCCATGACCCCCGAGGACGTGCGCGACTTCCACCGCCGCTGGTACGTACCCGCCAATGCCGCGCTGGTTGTGGCGGGCGACGTGGACGTGGCCCAGGTGCGCAGCCTCGCCGAGAAGTACTACGGCGTCATTCCGGCCCGTGCCGTGCCCGCGCGCAAGCCCCGGACCGAGCCGGAGCAGCGCGGCATCCGCCGCATCGAGTTCAAGGCGCCGGCCGAGCAGGCCTATGTCTCGCTGGCCTTCCGCATGCCGCAGATCGCCAGCGTGGACGACGACAGCGACGCCTGGGCGCTGGTGGTGCTGTCGGCGGTGCTCGACGGCTATGCGGGCGCGCGGCTGGACCGCGCCCTGACGCAGGGCCCCGACCGGGTGGCCGACGGCGTGGGTGCCTATGCCGGCTTCATCGGCCGCGGTCCGCAACTCTTCGGGCTGGATGGCGTGCCGGCTGCCGGCAAGACGCCCGAGCAGGTCGAGGCCGCCCTGCGCGCGCAGGTCGCGCGCGTCGCCAAGGACGGCGTCGCCCCGGCCGAGCTGGCTCGCGTCAAGACCCAGTGGGTCGCCAGCCAGACCTACAAGCTCGACTCCGTGATGGCCCAGGCGCGCGAGCTCGGCGCCAACTGGGTGCAGGGCCTGCCGCTCGATGCCAGCGAGCGCATCCTCGCGCGCCTGTCGGCCGTGACGCCGCAGCAGGTGCAGGCGGTGGCCGCCAAGTACTTCGGTGACGACCAGCTCACCGTGGCCACGCTGCGGCCGCTGCCGCCCGATCCGAACAAGAAGCCGCGTCCGGCGTCCACCGGTCGCGAAGGGGAGCTGCACTGAGATGAACACGACGAACAACAGGCGCTTCGCCCTGCGCGGCCTCGTCGCCGCGGCCTTCGCATTGGCCGGCCTGGCGGCGCAGGCGGCGCTGCCGATCCAGCACTGGACCCAGCCGAGCGGCGCCAAGGTCTACTTCGTGGCGGTGGACACCCTGCCCATCGTCGACGTGCAGGTCGACTTCGATGCCGGCAGCCGGCGCGACCCGGCCGCGCAGGCGGGCCTGGCCGACGTCACCGCCGAGATGCTCGAGAAGGGCGTGGCGGCCAAGGGCGGCGAGCCGGCGCTGGACGAGAACGCGCTGGGCGAGGCCTGGGCCGACCTGGGCGCCAGCTTCGGCGCCGGCGCCGGCAGCGACCGCATGAGCTTCACGCTGCGCACGCTCTCACGCGCGGACCTGCTGGACAAGTCCGTGGCCCTGGCCGCGCGCGAGATCGGCGAGCCCTCGTTCCCGCCCGAGGTCTGGAAGCGCGAGCGCGAGCGCATCGGCGCCGCCATCAAGGAAGCCAACACCAAGCCCGGCACCATCGCCGGCCGCACCTTCGCCAATGACGTGTACGGCGCCCATCCCTACGGCGCGGACACGAACGAGCAGACGCTGGCTCGCATCGAGGTGCCCGACATGCGCGCCTTCTACGCGCGCCACGTCGCGCCCTGCCGCGCCAGGCTCAGCATCGTGGGTGCGCTGGACCGCCTGCAGGCCGACCGCATCGCCACCGCACTGCTGGCGCGCCTGCCGCCCCCCAAGGACTGCCAGCCGCTGCCGCCGGTGCCCGAGGTCGAGCCGCTGAAGGCGGCCAAGGTGGACCGCATTCCCTTCGCCTCGGCGCAGGCGCATGTGCTGATTGGCCAGCCTGGCTACCCGCGCAGCGACCCGGATCATTTCGCGCTCACGCTGGGCAACTACGTGCTGGGCGGCGGCGGCTTCGTCTCGCGCCTGACCGAGGAGGTGCGCGAGAAGCGCGGCCTGGCCTACAGCGTGTACAGCGGCTTCTCGCCCGGCCTGAACGCGGGCTCGTTCTCCATGGGTTTCCAGACCCGGCCGGACCAGGCGGACGAGGCGGTGAAAGTGGCGCGCTCGGTGCTCGAGAAATACGTGGCCGACGGACCCACCGCCGCCGAGCTTCAGGCCGCCAAGGACAACCTGATCGGCGGCTTTCCGCTCCTGCTGGACAGCAACCGCAAGCTGGTGGGCAACGTGGCCAACATCGCCTGGAACGACCTGCCGCTGGACTACCTGGACACCTGGATCGCGCGCATGAACGCCGTCACCGTGGCCGACGTCAAGGCCGCCTTCCAGCGCAAGCTGCAGCCCGAGCGCATGGTCACCGTGATGGTGGGCGCCAGGCCCTGAGGGCCGGCGTCAGGGGACGGGCTCCAGCCGCACGACGGTGAGCTGCCCGTCGATCTTCTCGGCGGCGAAGCGCACCTTGTCGCCCACGCGCAGGCGCTGCAGCGCGGCCTCGTCCTTGACCAGGAAGACCATGGTCATGGCCGGCATGTCCAGGTTGGGCAGCGGGCCGTGGCGCAGCGTGAGCTTGCCGGCCTCGGCATCGACCTTGCGGACTTCGCCGTCGGTCAGGGCGGCAGCCGCGGATTGGCCGTGCTCGTGCGCGTGAACGTCGCCGGGTTGGGCGAGGACGGAATGACTGGAGAGGGCCAGCGCTGCGGCCGTGGCCAGGAGTCGGATGGATTGCATGCGAGGGAGTCCGTTTCGGGTCTGTGGGGTCTGTTGGGTCTGTGAATGGGGAGGGTGTCAATGGCCGGCGTGCGCGCCGCGGGGCTTGCGCACCTGGACCTCGACGTCGGATGTCGAGCCCGACGTTCGCGGCGGCATGGACGAGGCGCCAGCATCGCCTCGCCGCGTCGGCTCCGCCGGCGGCGCATCGAGCTCGCGGGCCACGCTGCCCTTGGGATGGCGATACCAGCCGGGGTTGCGGTAGTCGCCGGGCTTCTGGTTCCTGCGCACCTTCAGCACGCTGAACATCCCGCCCATCTCCACCGGACCGAAGGGGCCCTGGCCGCCCATCATGGGCGCGGTGTTGTCCGGCAGCGGCATCTGCATCTCGGCCATGTCGGCCATGCCGCGCTCGCCCATCACCATGTAGTCGGGCACCAGGCGGGTGATCCTGCGCACCATGTCCTGGTGATCGACGCCGATCATGGTGGGCACGTCGTGCCCCATGGCGTTCATGGTGTGATGGCTCTTGTGGCAGTGGAAGGCCCAGTCGCCTTCCTCGTCGGCGACGAACTCGACCTGCCGCATCTGGCCCACCGCGATGTCGGTCGTCACCTCGGGCCAGCGCGCGGCCATCGGCACCGGGCCGCCGTCGGTGCCGGTGACCTGGAACTCGTGGCCGTGCAGGTGGATCGGGTGGTTGGTCATCGTCAGGTTGCCCATGCGGATGCGCACCCGGTCCCCCTGGCGCACGTTGAGCGAGTCGATGCCGGGGAAGATGCGGCTGTTCCACGACCACAGGTTGAAGTCCAGCATGGTCATGACCTTGGGCGTGGCGCTTCCGGGCTCGATGTCGTAGGCGTTGAGTAGAAAGAGGAAGTCGCGGTCCACCGGCTCGATGAGCGGATGCTGCGACTTGGGATGCGTCACCCAGAAGCCCATCATCCCCATGGCCATCTGCACCATCTCGTCGGCATGCGGGTGGTACATGAAGGTGCCGGGCCGGCGCGCCACGAACTCGTAGACGAAGGTCTTGCCCGGTGCGATGGCCGGCTGCGTGAGGCCGGCGACGCCGTCCATGCCATTGGGCAGGCGCTGGCCGTGCCAGTGGATGCTGGTGTGCTCGGGCAGCTTGTTGGTGACGAAGATGCGCACGCGGTCGCCCTCCACCACCTCGATGGTCGGGCCGGGCGACTGGCCGTTGTAGCCCCACAGGTGGGCCTTGAAGCCGGGTGCCATCTCGCGCACCACCGGCTCGGCCACGAGGTGGAATTCCTTGACGCCCTGGTTCATCCGCCAGGGCAGCGTCCAGCCGTTGAGCGTGACCACCGGGTTGTAGGGGCGGCCGTTGGCGGGCGCCAGCGGCGGCATGGTGTCGGGCCGGGTCTGCAGCACCGGCTCGGGCAGCGCGGCCATGGCGGCGCGGCTGACGCCCGCGGCGGCCAGCGCGCCCGTGATGGCGCCGGCACCGCGCGCGAGGAAGTTGCGTCGGTTGTCGTTCATGTGTTCGATCTCGATGAATGGGGGCCGCGCGCACTCAGGGCGCGGCGGCGATGTCCGCGCCCGCGGGCGGCCGTCCGATGACGGACGCGGCCAGTGCCGCGTCGGCCAGCCAGAACTGCTGCTGCGCCTCGATGGCGCCGCGCACGCTGGCCACCTGCTCGCGCGCCTCGGCCAGCAGCTCGAACACGCCGATCAGCATGCCGTTGTAGCGAAGCTGGTTCTCCTCGGCCATGGTCTGGCGCAGCGGCAGCACTTCGTCGCGGTAGTGGCGGGCGATGTCGTAGGCGGTGCGGTAGGCACCATAGCTTTCGCGCAGCTGCGAGGTGGCGGCGCGCGCGGTGGCTTCGTAGCGGTTGGCGGCGGCCAGCGACTGCGCGTCGAGCTGCTCGCGCCGCGCATCGCCCCAGTCGAACAGCGGCAGGGCGATGTCCAGCTCGAAGCCGCGCCGGGTGCCGCGCTGGCCTCCGGCGTTGTCGAAGAGGGAATCGCGGCGCAGGCCCAGCTCGGCATCGACGTAGGTCGAGAGCCGGTTGATGCCTTGCGACTGCCCGGCCAGGTCGAGCTGCGAGCGCGCCAGCGCGAGGTCCAGCCGCTGCTGCGCGGCGCTGCCCGACACCTCGGCCGCGTCGCGCGGCGCGGCCGGCAGCGCGGGCAGCCGTTCGGGCAGCCGCAGCGACGCGGCCTGTGTGTCATCCAGCCCCAGGACGCGCACCAGCGATTCGCGGCTGGCCACCGCCGCCTGCTGCGCGAGCGCCAGCTGCGTGGCCGCATCCGCATGGAAGGCCTGCTGCCGCGCGCGCTGCAGGCGGCTGAAGTTGCCTACCTGCTGCATGCGGCGCGCCAGTTCGGCACTGGCCGCGGCCGACTCGCCCACCTGCTGCGCGTACTGCAGCGACTGCTGCGCGGCCACCGCCCGTACCCAGGCCTGCCGCACTTGTGTCACCTGGTCCACCACCACGCCGGTGAGCTGGACCCTGGCCTGCTCGGCCTGGCTCTGCGCCATGGAAAGACGCCGTGGCAGCAGCAGGAGGTCGACCAGGCCGAAGGAGATCAGTCGGCCGATCTCCAGCTCGTCGCCCAGGCGCATGCGCTCGAAGCTGAAGATGGGGTTGGGCATGCGTCCGGCCTGGTTCGCTGCGGACAGCTGGCCCCATCGGTCCGCGAGCAGCGCCTGCAGCGCGGGGCTGTTGGCCAGCGCGAGCTGCACGGCGGCGTCCTGCGTCAGCGGTTGCGCCAGCAGTTCGCTGGCGAGTGCCGTGCGGCGCTCGCGTTCCTGCGGGCTGCGCGCCAGCGCGACCTCGCCCTGCGTGAAGCCGGCGGTGCGCTGGTTGCTGTCACGCAGGGCGTCGTCGAAGCTCACGCTGGTGCAGCCGGCCAGCAGCATCAGGGTGGCCATCGATGCGGCAAGGCGCCTCACGGCCGCTCCTTTGCGCCGTCGTGGCTGTCGTGCGGCTTGTCCTGTGAGCGCTGCGTGCCGTGGCCGGCGTGCGGATCGGCCTGCCCGCCATCGGCGCCCTGCTGCGCATAGGCGCGCCAGCCGCCGCGCTCGCGCACGGTGTCGTTCGCCTGTTTCCACGGAATGGGCTTGTCGTCCCGGAAGGGCAGGTAGTTCTCGAAGGCCGAGCGGTAGGGTAGGGGTTCGCCGGGCGGCAGGGCCGGCGGCGTCTGCGCGAAGGCCGACAGCGCCGCGAAGGCCGGCAGCGCGGCCAGCCACCGGGCTGGCAAGGGATGGAGCATGGTGTCCTCGCGAAATCATGAACGGGGCGCGCCGCAGGCGGCCGCGTCAGCGGGCGCACGGTGGCGGCGGGCGGTGCATGGAGGCGCGGGCGCAGCCCGCGACACGTCACGGGCGCGCGAGCGCCATCAGGGCCTGCGCGGAGCAGGCCTCAGGCGCGAGGCGGTTTGTCGGGAAGGCGGGGAGCCTGGCTGGCCATGGCCTGCAGGCGCAGGACCGGGCTGGCCTGCGGCAGGGCATGCGCCTGGACAGGCGCGGGCGTGTCCAGCAGCGCCGCGGCATGGCAGACGCTGCAGGCGCTGCACTTGTGCACGCCGCCGCCGTCGGGCTTGGCATGCGTGTCGTGCTGCTGCTGATGCTGCGAATCGGCGAAGGCGTGGGCCTGGGGGTGGTGCGCCGCCGGCGCGGCGTGGTGCGCCATGTCCGCATGGGCGCTGGCGTCGGACGCCGCCTGGGGCATGCCGCAAGCGGCCATGGCCGCAGCGGCCACGCCCTGCAGGGGCAGGGCGAGCATCAGGAGCCAGAGCAGCAGGACGCGCAGGCGGGGCATGTTGGCGGGCATTCTATCGATGCCTCCTCCCGATGCTTCGCTTGCCCGCACGACGACCTCGGGTGTAATCGCGGCATGAGCAACGACAGCAAGCGCAGCCCGCGCAGTACCGGCCAACCCGCACGCGCGACGCCGCGCCCGGCCCGCGCGAACGAGGTGCGCATCATCGGCGGCGACTGGAAGCGCACCCGCCTTCCCGTGGCCGACAAGCCGGGGCTGCGGCCCACGCCCGACCGCGTGCGCGAGACGCTGTTCAACTGGCTCGCCAGCCTGGCCGGCGCCGGCGGCGGGGAACTGCCGGGCTGGCACTGCGTGGATGTCTTCGCCGGCACCGGCGCGCTGGGCTTCGAGGCGGCCTCGCGCGGCGCGGCCTCGGTGCTGATGTGCGAGCAGGACGCGGCGCTAGTGGCGCAACTCAGGACGATCCAGGCCAGGCTGCAGGCGCAGGCCGTGCGCGTGGAGCGCGGCAACGGCGTCGGCCTGCTGGCCCGCTGCGCTGCGAGCAGCCTGCAGGCGGTGTTCATCGATCCGCCCTTCGACCAGGCCGCGCTCTACCCCGAGGCACTGCGCGCCGCCGTGCCGGCGCTGGCCGAAGGAGGCGTGGTGTACCTGGAGGCCGCGCGCCGCTGGGAGGACGCCGAGCTCGCGCCCTTCGGCCTCACGGTGTTCCGCCACCTGAAGGCGGGGGCGGTGCATGCACACCTCCTGCGTACATAATCCGCCGAAATGACGCATACCCCGATTTGAGGAGGAACCCCACCATGTCTGGCGTGATCGCGGTCTATCCCGGTACCTTCGACCCCATGACGCTCGGACATGAGGATGTCGTGCGGCGTGCGACGCAGCTGTTCTCCAAGGTGATCGTCGCCGTCGCGGCCGGCCACCACAAGAAGACGCTGTTCACCCTGCCCGAGCGCATCGAGATGGCGCGCACCGTCGTCGCGCCCTACAGCGACCAGGTGACGGTGGAGAGCTTCTCGGGCCTCCTGCGCGACTTCGTGGTGGCGCGCGGCGGCAAGGCCATGGTGCGCGGCCTGCGCGCCGTGACCGACTTCGACTACGAGTTCCAGCTCGCCGGCATGAACCGCTCGCTCATGCCCGACGTGGAGACCGTGTTCCTCACGCCCAGCGACAAGTACCAGTTCATCTCCAGCACCTTCGTGCGCGAGATCGCGGTGCTGGGCGGCGAGATCGACAAGTTCGTCTCGCCCCACGTGCAGGACCGTCTCGCCGCCAAGGTGCGCGGCCTCGGCAGGGAATGAGCGCAGAGCTGCCGCGCCTGCATTCCCTGGGCGACGCGGCCCTGCTGTGCGAACTGCCGCCGCCGGCCACGCTCGAGCAGCAGCAGAAGATCTGGGCCCTGGGCGCGCAGGCCGCGCAATGGCCCGGCGTGCTGGAGCTGCTGCCCGGCATGAACAACCTCACCCTCAGCTACGACCCGGGCCTGACCGAGCGCGCCGCGCTCGAAGACAAGGTCCGCGAGGTCTGGCCGCAGTTGGCCGCCACCGGCATCGACGGCCGCGACATCGAGATCCCCGTGGCCTACGGCGGTGACGATGGCCCCGACCTGGCGGACGTCGCCCAGCACTGCGGCCTGACGCCGCACGAGGTGGTGCGGCGCCACAGCCAGGCGCCCTACACCGTCTATTTCCTCGGCTTCCTGCCCGGCTTCGCCTTCATGGGCGGCCTGCCGCCCGAGCTGGCCACGCCCCGGCGCACCGAGCCGCGCGTGGCGGTGCCGGCGCGCTCGGTGGGCATCGGCGGCGCGCAGACCGGCATCTATCCCCTGGTGTCCCCGGGCGGCTGGCGGCTCATCGGCCGCACGCCGCTCGAGTTGTTCGACCCGCAGGCCGATGCGCCCACGCTGCTGCGGCCGGGCGACCGGGTCCGCTTCGTCGCGACGAGCGTCGAAGCATGAGCCTCTCGATCGTCAGGCCGGGGCTGCTGGCCTCGGTGCAGGACCTGGGCCGCTACGGCCATCGGCAGCTGGGCATCTGCCCCGGCGGCGCGCTCGACACGCTGGCGCTTGCGCTGGCCAACCGGCTGGTGGGCAATGCCGATTCGGCCGCCGGGCTGGAACTCACGATGGGCGGCTGCGAGATCCGCTTCGAGCAGGACACCCGCATCGCGCTCACGGGCGAGGCCTTCGGCGCCACGCTCGCTGGCCAGGCCCTGGCGTCCTGCTGGAGCGTCCCGGTGCAGGCCGGCCAGACCCTGCGACTGGGCGGCGCCGCCACCGGCGCGCGGCCCGGCCTGCGAAGCTGGCTGGCGGTGGCCGGCGGCATCGACGTGGCGCCGATGCTGGGCTCGCGCAGCACCGACCTGAAGGCCGGCTTCGGCGGGCTCGAAGGCCGCGCCCTGCGCAAGGGCGATCGCCTGCCCATCGGCACGTCGCGCCTCGACGACGCGCAGCGCCTGCGCAAGCCATTCGGCGTGCGCGCCCCCGACGGCGGCGATGCCCCGGGCGAACCCACCACCCTGCGCGTGCTGCCCGGCCCCGAGTCCGAGCAGTTCCTGCAGGCTTCGCACAAGCTGCTGGCGGCCGAGGCCTGGCGCATCACGCCGCAGAGCAACCGCATGGGCAGCCGCCTGGCCGGCCCGGAGCTCAAGCGCAAGAAGGGCAGCACCGACATGCTCTCGGCCGGCGTGGTGCCCGGCACGGTGCAGGTGCCGCCCTCGGGCCAGCCCATCATCCTGCTGGGAGACGCCCAGACCACCGGCGGCTATCCGCGCATCGCGGTGGTCATCCGGGCCGACCTCTGGAAGCTCGCGCAGGCGCCGCTGGGCGGCCTGCTGCGGCTGGTGGAAGTCGACGAGCAGTCCGCACGGCAAGCATGGGATGCGCGCCAGCGCTATCTTGCGCAGGTGGCGCAGGGCCTCGCCCTCCTCAACTGGCCTGGAGAACACGATCATGGAAATTGACCTGAACGCCGACCTGGGCGAGGGCGCCGGCAGCGACGAAGCGCTGCTGGGCCTGGTGAGCTCGGCCAACATCGCCTGCGGCTGGCATGCGGGCGACGCCAAGACCATGCGCCAGTGCGTGCGCTGGGCGCTCGAGCACGGCGTGGCCATCGGCGCGCACCCGAGCTTCCCCGACCGCGAGAACTTCGGCCGCAGCACCATGCACCTGCCGCCCGAGGAGATCACGGCCAATGTGCTGTATCAGATCGGCGCGCTGGCGGCCATCGTCAAGGCCGAAGGGGGCACGCTCGCGCACGTCAAGCCGCACGGCCAGCTCTACAACCAGGCGGTGAAGGAGCCCGAGCTGGCCGAGGCCATCGTCGACGCGGTTCGCCGCTTCGACCCCTCGCTCAAGTTCTTCGGCCTGGCCGGCAGCGGCATGATCGACGCCGCCCGCCGCGCCGGCCTCACGCCGGTGGAGGAGGTCTTCGCCGACCGCGGCTACATGCCCGACGGCAGCCTGGTGCCGCGCAGCCAGCCGGGCGCGCTGATCGAGGACGAGGAAGCGTCGCTGGCCCAGACCCTGGCGCTGGTGCGCGACCACCAGGTGCGGGCCGTCGACGGCAGCACGGTGTCGGTGAACGCGCAGACGGTGTGCCTGCACGGCGACGGCGCCCACGCGCTGGCCTTCGCACGGCGCATCCGCGACCGGCTCACGGCCGAGGGCATCGCGATCCGGCCGCGCGGCTGACCCCATGGGCACGGCGCACGTCCTTCTCACCGGCTTCGAGCCCTTCGACCGGGACAGCATCAATCCGTCCTGGGAGGCCGTGAGCGCGCTGGACGGCTGGCGCTTCGAGTTCCCGGGCGGCGGCGCAGTGCAGGTCCACGCACGCCGCATGCCCTGCGTCTTCGGCGCCGCGCTGCGGGCGCTGGACGAGGCCATCGACGAACTGCAGCCGCAGCTGGTGCTCGCCATCGGCCAGGCCGGCGGGCGCAGCGAGATCACGCCCGAGCGGGTGGCCATCAACGTAGACGACGGCCGCATCTGCGACAACGCGGGCTGCCAGCCCATCGACCTGCCCGTGGTCGAGGGCGCGCCGGCCGCCTACTTCTCGACCCTGCCCATCAAGGCGATGGTGCGCGAGATGCGGGCGGCGGGCATCCCGGCCGCGGTCTCCAACAGCGCCGGCACCTTCGTGTGCAACCACCTCTTCTTCGGCCTCATGCACCGCATCGCCACGCGGCCGGCCGGGCCGGGCCTGCGCGGCGGCTTCATCCACATCCCGCTGCTGCCCGAGCAGGCCTCCCGCTTGCCGGGCGGCCTGCCCAGCCTGTCGCTGGAGACGGTGGTGCAGGCGCTGCGCATCGCCGTGCGCACCGCCATGCAGGTGCGCGAAGACCTGCGCGAGACCGGCGGCGCCCTGCATTGACCGCCCCGGCTTCCGGGCCGCGGCCTTGGCGTTAGCATCCCGGGCCATGCGGATACTGCTCGTCGAGGATGACCGGGTGCTGGCTGACGCGCTGTCGCGCGCGCTGGTGCAATCCGCCCATGCGGTCGACGTGGTCCACACCGGCGAGGAGGCCGACCATGCGCTGGCCCTGGGCATCTACGACCTCGCCGTCCTGGACATCGGCCTGCCGGGCCTGAGCGGGCTGGAGGTGCTGCAGCGCCTGCGCGCCCGCAAGGCCACCACGCCGGTGCTGATGCTCACCGCCTTCGACACCCTGGCCGACCGCGTGAAGGGCCTGGACCTGGGCGCCGACGACTACCTGGCCAAGCCCTTCGACCTGCCTGAGCTGGAAGCGCGCGTGCGAGCGCTCCTGCGCCGCAGCACCCAGTCCACGCCTTTCCTTGAGCACGGCCTGCTGCGCTTCGACACCGTGGGGCGGCGCGTGTACTACGACAAGAAGCCGCTGGACCTGTCGCCGCGCGAACTGGCCGTGCTGGAGCTCCTGCTGATGCGCGCCGGCCGCGTGGTGAGCAAGGAGCACATGGTCAACCACCTCTACGGCTGGGGCGACGAGGTGGGCGACAACGCCATCGAGGTCAACGTCTACCGCCTGCGCAAGAAGCTGGAGCCGCTGGGCTGCGAGATCCGCACCGTGCGCGGCATGGGCTACCTGATCGACACCCACGATGTGGAGGCCTGAACCGCGCCTGCGGCGCAAGCTCCTGGCCTGGCTGCTGGGACCGCTGGCGGTGCTGCTGGTGCTCGACAGCGCGGTGGCCTACTGGCATTCGCTGCGCTTCTCCAACCTGGCCTACGACCGGGCGCTGCTCGAGATCGCCCGCGAGATCGTGCTGCACGTGAAGCTGGACAACGGCAGCGGGCCGCGCCTGGAGATGACGGAGGCGGCGGCCAACGTGCTGCTTCTGGACCAGGAGGACCGCCTCTTCTACCGCGTCCAGAACGAGGAGGGCGGCCTGCTGGGCGGCAATGCCGAGATGCCGGCGCCGCGCATGGACAAGAGCGCCAAGCCCTATTTCTACGGCGGCGAGGTGGCGGGCGAGCCGGTGCGCATGATGGTCGCGTGGATGCCGGTGAGCGATGACGCCGGCCCGCCGCTGGTGCTGGTGCAGGTGGGCGAGACGCTCAACAAGCGCTCGCGCTTCACCTGGGAGATGGTGGCCAGCGTGGTGCTGCCGCAGCTGCTGCTGATCGTGATGGCGCTGCTGGTGGTGTGGTTCGGCGTCTCGCGCGGGCTGGCGCCGCTGCAGCGCCTGCGCCGCGCCGTGTCGGACCGCTCGCACCTGGACCTCAGCCCCATCGACACCCACGACGTGCCCGGCGAAGTGCGTCCGCTGGTGGACGAGGTCAACGAGCTGATGGCGAGGCTGGGCCGCACCTTCGACTTCCAGAACCGCTTCGTGGCCGACGCCGCGCACCAGCTCAAGACGCCGGTAAGCGGGCTGAAGGCGCAGATCGAGCTGGCCCTGCGCGAGAACGACCTGCCGCGCGTGCGCCATTCGCTGGCGCAGCTCTACATCAGCGCCGACCGGCTGTCGCGCCTGGTTCGCCAACTGCTCTCGCTGGCGCGCAACGAGCCCGGCGCGCTCGACTCGATGCAGCTGCAGCCGCTGGACCTCAACGCGCACGCGCTGGAGGTGAGCATGGACTGGGTGCCGCAGGCGCTCAAGCGCGACATCGACCTGGGCTTCGACGGCGCCGAGCACCCGCTCATGATCGACGCCGATACGGACCGCCTGCGCGAGCTGGTCAACAACCTGATCGACAACGCCATCCGCTACAGCCAGCAGGGCGGCCGCGTCACCGTGCGCACCAGCGATGCGGGCGACGGCCAGTGCCGCCTGTCGATCAGCGACGACGGGCCCAGCATCCCGGTGGAGGAGCGGGCGCGTATCTTCGAGCGCTTCCACCGCCTGCTGGGCACCCAGGAGGACGGCAGCGGCCTGGGCCTGGCCATCGTCAGCGAGATCGCGACCCTGCACGGCGCGCGCATCACGCTGGAAGAGGACACCGACGGCGTGGGCAACACCTTCAGCGTGTTCTTCCCCCTGCGCGTGCCGCCGCCACTCCCAGTTGTAAGCTGACTGACAGCTTACCGATAGCCGGCTGACAGCCAGCCGGCAGAAAGGTGACAGGGCGCCTCCCTAAGCTCGAACGAGGCGGAACCGAGCGGTTCCGAAACATCGTTCGCAAGCATTCAAGGAGACACCGTGTCGTTTCTATCCAGCCCGGAATTCTGGGTCGCCCTGTCGCAGATCATCCTGATCAACATCGTGCTCAGCGGCGACAACGCCGTGGTGATCGCGATGGCCTCGCGCTCGCTGCCGCCCGCGCAGCAGAAGAAGGCCATCATCTTCGGTAGCGTCGGCGCCATCGTGCTGCGCGTGGTGCTGACCTTCTTCGCCGTGTACCTGCTCACGCTGCCCTACCTGAAGTTGGTGGGCGCCGCGCTGCTGCTGTGGATCGGCGTGGGCCTGCTGACCAGCGACGAGGGCGACGAGGGCATCGAGGGCCACTCGGGCCTGTTCGCCGCCATCAAGACCATCGTCATCGCCGACCTGGTGATGAGCCTGGACAACGTCGTCGGCGTGGCCGCTGCCGCCAAGGGCAACGTGCCGCTGCTGGTGTTCGGCCTGGTGATCAGCATCCCGCTCATCATCTTCGGCAGCACCATCATCCTGAAGCTCATGACCCGCTTCCCGGTCATCATCACCCTGGGCGCCGCCCTGCTGGGCTGGGTCGCCGGCGAGATGGCGATGGGCGATCCGGCCATCCATCACTGGGCCGAGCAGCAGCACGTTCTGCACAAGGTGGTGCCGGCCATTGGCGCGGTGGCCGTGGTCGTGGTGGGCAAGTGGCTGGCCAGCCGCACGCCCAAGGCCGAGGAAGCCGAGCACGGCGAGCAGCGCCCGGCCGACCAGGCCGCCTGAGGCCGCAGCACAGAGCCGCAGAGACATCGATGGCCCGCATCCTGCTGCCCGTCGATCCCGACCAGCCGGCGCGCACGCGCTCGGCGGTCGAGCAGGTGCTGCGCCTGCGCCAAGGCGGGCCGGTCACGGTGCGCCTGCTGCGCGTGCAGCCCAAGGTGTCCGGCCACGTGGCCATGCTCTTCGGCAGCGCGGAGCTGCGCGAGCTGCAGCTGCAGCAAGGCGCGGAAGACCTCCAGTTCGCGCAGAAGCTGCTGGACTTGGCCGGCGTGCGCTACGCCAGCACCGTGCTGGTCGGCCGCAGCGCCGAGACCATCGTCGAAGCGGCGCGCGACTACCACTGCGACCGCATCGTCTTCGGCAGCGACGCCGGCCTGGCCGGCAAGATCTTCGGTTCGCTGGCGCAGCAGGTGCGCCAGATGCTCGATGCCGGCGGCGAGGCATGCCCGCAGGTCATCGGCTCCTGAGACAAGAGAGAGACCTCCATCATCACTGGAGCTTGAACGGCAGCCTCGGCTGCCGTATTTTTTTGGGCGGAGCTGCCGCGCGGGTCAGGCCGCGTGCACGAACTGCTGCAGCCAGTCGCCCAGCACCGCGTTGACGAAGCGGGGCTTCTCCATGGTGAGCATGTGGCCGCACTCGGGCACCCAGCGCAGCACCGCGCCGGGCACCAGCGCGGCGATCTCGCGCGACAGCGGCGGGGGCGTGAGCAGGTCGTTCTCGCCGCACATCACCAGCACCGGACAGCGCAGCTGCGGCAGGTGCGGGCGCTGGTCGGGGCGCTGCATCAGCGCGCGATTCTGCTGGATCAGCCGTTGCGCGCCCGCGTCCAGGATGATCGTGAGATAGCGCTGTACCAGTGCCTCGTCGTCCGCCTGGTTCGGGTGGAAGGCGAAGGCGACGTTGGGCTCCAGCACCTCGCGCAGGTCGCCGCGCTCGAACAGCTCGATGGCATCGGCGCGCAGCTTGTAGGTCTCGGGCGACTCGGGCTGCGAGTTGGTGCCCAGCAGCGCCAGGCCGGCGACGCGCTCGGGCGCCTGGCGCGAGACTTCCATCGCGATCATGCCGCCCATCGAGGCGCCGCACAGCACCAGCGGGCCGTCATGCTCGCGCAGCACGGCAGCGGCCATCTCCTCGATGCGGGCGTGGCGCGCGTGGGTGTCGCTCACGCGCGGCGACAGCGCCGAGGGAAGCACGGGCATCTGGGCCTGCCAGAGGCGGGCGTCACAGGCGAGGCCGGGGAGCAGGACGAGCGTGGGGGTGGCAGCAGACATGCGGCCGATTCTGCGCGAAGCGGCCGTGCGGCAACCGGCATGCCCGCTTCTTCCACCGTTTGATGGATGCGCCCGACGGACGCCAGGACTAATGTGAGCGCCTGCCTTCGTGCGAAGCGAGGTGTGCCATGGACAAGGAATCCAAGTCTGGCGGCGGTCCTTCTCCCAGCGGAATCATCGCGGTGGTGATGCTGACCGCAGGCATCCTGTTCATCCGCGAGGTGCCGCTGGAGACCACGCGCCTGCCGGCCAATGAGCCGCGGATCCAGCAGGTCGCCGGACAGGACGTCGATGCGCGGCTGTGGCAGGACCCGTTCGGCGCCGTGGCGCGGGCACGCGAAGAGGCGGCCAAGCGCAATCCGGACGAGGCGAAGAAGCCTGACCTGATCCACACGGCGAAGAACCTGCAGAGCGAGATTGCGATCGAGATGCAGCGTTCGGGCCGCACGGTCGAGATGTTCGCGGTCATGCTGCCGGGCGGCCCCTATTCAGACGATGTGGAGACCCGGCGCCGCGTGCGCTATGCCGTGCTGGCCGGCCTCAACGCGAGCCGGCTGGTGCCGGTCAACGGCGAGCATCTCGGCTACTTCTATCCCAGCGTCGAGCGGTCGAACCGGACGCTGCCGGAGATCGTGCCGTACGAATGGTTCGAGCCGGCCCCCGAGTCGCGCTTCGCCATGAGCGACCAGGCCTCGATTCCCCTGGTGCTGGTGTTGTGGCTCGACGGTGATGCGATGGGCGGGCAGCCCCTGGCCAAGCTGCGTGCGCTGGTTTCGACGTTCGAGGCGCAGACCCTGAGCTGGCGCGTCCTGGGGCCGGGCAGTTCCAACGGGCTGCGCGAGATGCTGCTCGAATTGCGGCGCCAGGGCGCCGACCAGCCGATCGCGGCCGCCTACCAGAAGATGCGGCTGCGCTTCTATTCCGACGTTGCCACGGCGCCCGACGACCAGTTGCTCGTCGACAGGCAGGACCTGGCGCAGAAGACCAGCCTGTCGACCTACCTGGCCCGCTACAACGTCCAGCTCGTGCGCACCATCGGCGACGACAGCGCGCTGGCCAACGCGGTGATCGAGGAGTTGAAGCTGCGCGGGCTGAAGGCCGTCAAGGGTGCCCCCGAGCCCGCGTCCAGGTCGTCGGCCAGGCACAAGCCCAAGCCGCCGGCCCGGGAGGACTGCGATCTCGACAACCCGAGCATCGACAGGCCGAGCCACATCGGCGTGGTCTCGGAATGGGACACGCTCTATGGCCGGACCTTGCGCCGCGAATTCCGTGTCACGACAGAGGAGGAGGGCTTCTGCGTCCATCCATCCAACTACGTGCGGGGCCTGGACGGCCATTTGCCGGCCGTCGGCGGCGGCGACTCCGCGGCGCCCAAGCCTTCCACGTCCAAGCCCGGCAGCGCCGGCAAGGAGGAGGGCCGCCGCAGCGATGGGACCTTCATCGAAATCGCCGAAGGCCAGAGCCAGTTCGACTACCTGCGGCGCCTGGCGGTCCGCATGGCCGACCTCGACCGCGACATTCGCAGGAGGAGCCCGGATGGAAAAGGGCTGGTCGCCGTGGGCGTGCTCGGCTCCGACGTGCACGACAAGCTGCTGGTGCTGCAGGCGCTGCAGCCGGCGCTGCCCAACGCCATTTTCTTCACCACCGATCTCGATGCGCGCTTCCTGCACCCGCGCGAGACGGCATGGGCGCGCAACCTGATCGTCGGCTCGAATTTCGGATTGCGCCTGTCGGATCCGATGCAGCGGGGTCTTCCGCCCTTCCGCGACGGCTACCAGAGCGCGGCTTTCTTCTCGACCATCCTGGCCATGGACGACACGCGGCGCGCGCTGCGTGCCGAGGTCAACAGCAAGCCCCACGACCCACTGGACGTGCCGACCTCGCAGGAAACCATCCTGCGCTGGCTGGAAGCGCCACGCATCTTCGAGATCGGCCGCACCTCGGCCTTCGACTTCAGCCCCGCACCTGCTCCGGCAATGGCGGCCGGCGCAGCGGTGGCAAGCGCCATGCTGCCGATGGGGACCGCAACGGCCCAGACGCCTCGCCTGCCAGGCCGGCTGCGCGCCCGATGCGAAGGGCCGAACTGGTCCGAATGCACGAACATCCATCCCGAGCCCAGCCCGGCCTATCCGGCACTGGGGGCGGTCACCGTCGCGCTCATCCTCGGCCTGCTGATCGTGCCTCTGTGGCTGACGCCGATCCTGGTCAGCAGCACGGTTCGGCGGAACCTGCGCGCGTGCTTGTTCGCCGACGGGACTTCAGGCCGCCGCGCGAGGGTCTGGGGCGTCCTGCTGTTCCTGCTCGTGGCCGTGAATGTCCTGCTGCCGCTTTGGTTCGGCGCACATTGGGATGCCTTCGGGAACTGGCTGACCCTCGAAGGCAAGCCGATGGTGGCGCTGGAAGGCATCAGCCTCTGGCCCACGGAGGGGCTCCGCCTCGTTGCGCTGCTGCTATGCGTGTACCTGATCTATGCCGGCTGGGTTGCGTTGGCAGAGAACCTGGACAGGATCGCACCGGACTTCGGACTGGGAAAGGATCGCCGCGAGGTCCTCGATGAGCACGCCAAGGCGCAGCCCACCGTGCGGCCTGCCGCTCCGGTGTGGCGCCGCATTGCCGACATGTTCTCGCTCGACCGTCCGCTCTGGCGCTGGTACATCGTGCAGAACCGCTTCAGCGCCCGTGCCGCCCGCGTCATCGTCTACGTGCTGCTGGCCTTCCTGGCGAGCTGGCTGCTGAAGGTGGCGCTGCATGAAGTGCGCTTTATCCCGCAGCGGGGAGAGCTGTCCCTCACGGTGCACCAGTGCCTGCACGTCCTGCTGCTGATCGCCCTGTACTTCCTGGTGTTCTTCGTGGTGGATGCGACGGCCTTCTGCGTCGCGTTCGTGCGTGCCCTGCGGGTGCAGGGCGCCAACTGGCCCGACAGCACGCTGCAGAAGTTCGAGCAGGAGCTGGGCATTCCGCGCAGCTATCTGGACAGCTGGATCGACCTGGAGTTCATTGCGCGGCGAACCCGGTGCGTGACGCGGCTGATCTACTTCCCCTTCATCGTCCTGTCGCTCTTCCTCGTGTCGCGCAGCGCGGCCTTCGACGACTGGTACATGCCGACGGTGGGCATCGTGCTCGCAGTGCTGGGCGCCGGCACGGCCCTGGCCTGCGCAGTGGTGCTGCGCTATTCGGCCGAAGGCTCGCGCCGACACGCCATGGATCTGCTTCGCGACGACATCTCCCGCCTCAGCGGCGATTCGCCGCCGCCCGCGCCCAAGGCTGCGCAACTGACCCTGCTGCTCAATCGCATGGACCACCTGAACGAAGGCGCTTTCGCCCCCTTCTGGCAGCAGCCCCTGCTCAAGGCCGTGCTGCTGCCCTTCGCCACCCTGGGGGGCACCAGCCTGCTGGACTATCTCGCCCTGGTGAACGTCTAGCGCGCCCAGCGCAGCACCAGCGGATCCAGTCGCCGGGCCGTCTCCAGCAGCCCGGCGCGCACGGCCGGATGCAGTGCCGGGAACGGATGCCGCGGCGCCTCGCAGTCGATGATGCCGCCTTCCTTCATCAGCGCCTTGGCCGCGAGGAAGCCGGCCTGCCGGTTCTCGTAGTTGATGAGCGGCAGCCAGCGCTCGTAGGCCGCGGCGGCCTTCTCCCGGTCGCCGGCGCGGAACGGGTCGACGATCTGGCGGATGCCGTCGGCGAAGCCACCGCCGGTCATGGCGCCGGTGGCGCCGGCCTCCAGGTCGGGCAGCAGGGTGATGCCTTCCTCGCCGTCCCAGGGGCCCTCGATGGCGTCGCCGCCCAGGCGGATCAGCTCGCGCAGCTTGCTGGCGGCGCCGGCGGTCTCGATCTTGAAATAGCTCACCTGCTCGATCTCGCGGGCCATGCGCGCCAGGAAGGCGGCGGACAGCGGCGTGCCAGCCACGGGCGCGTCCTGGATCATGATCGGGATGCCGATGGCATCCGACACGCCCGCATAGAACTCGAAGACCTGCTGCTCCGACACCCGCAGCGTCGCGCCGTGGTAGGGCGGCATCACCATCACCATCGAGGCCCCGGCCTGCTGCGCACGCCGGCTGCGCTCGGCGCACACGCCCGTGCCGAAATGCGTGGTGGTGACGATCACCGGCACGCGGCCTGCCACGTGGTCGAGGATGGCGGTGGTGAGGGTCTCGCGCTCGGCGTCGGACAGCGCGAACTGCTCGGAGAAGTTGGCCAGGATGCACAGGCCGTTCGAGCCGGCATCGATCATGAAGTCGACGGCGCGCTTCTGGCTGGGCAGGTCGAGCGCGCCGTTCTCGGCGAAAGTGGTGGGCACCACGGGAAAGACGCCCTGGAAGCGGGGAGTGGTGGTGCTCATGCTCGGTGGTCCTCTGGAAGTGCGGCGAAGGGGTCGTCCCCGGTGCCGAAGGTGGAAAAGCGCAGCACGGTGCTGCTCTTGAAAAGCTCGCCGGCGGCCAGCCGCGTGGCGGCGAACGCCGGCTGGTTGGGCGCATCGGGGAAGTGCTGCGTCTCCAGGCACAGCCCGTCGCCCTGGCGGATCAGCGCGCCATGGGCGCCCGCCAGGCTGCCGTCCAGGTAGTTGCCGGAATAGAACTGCAGGCCGGGCTCGGTGCTGTGGATGTCCATGGCACGGCCGGAATGCGGATCGGCCAGCCGCGCGATGAATCGCATCGCCCCGGACGACGTGCCGTCGATGGCGAAATTGTGGTCGTAGCCCTTGCCGCGCTGCAGCTGCTCGTGCGGCTCGCGGATGCGCTCGCCGATGCGCGGCCCGCGGCGGAAGTCGAAGGGCGTGCCTTCGACCTGCGCCAGCCCCGTGGGTATGCGCTCGGCGTCGATCGGGCAGTAGCGGCTGGCGGGGATGAGGAGGCGATGGTCCATCACGTCCCCATGGCCGCGCAGGTTGAAGTAGTCGTGATGGCTCAGGTTGACCACCGTGGTCTTGTCGCTGCGCGCCTCGTAGTCGATGCGCCACTCGGGGCCCGGCCCGAGCGTGTAGCGCACCTGCACGTCCATCGTGCCGGGGAAGCCGCCTTCGCCGTCGGCGCTGGTGTAGCGCAGCACCAGCGCCGCGCTGCCTTCGCCCGCGAGGGGCAGCGGCTCGATGTCCCACCAGCGCTTGCCGAAGCCCCGCGCGCCCCCGTGCAGGCTGTTGGCGCCCTCGTTGGGCTCCAGTTTCACCTCGCGGCCATCGAGTTCGAAGCGCGCGCCGCCGATGCGGTTGGCGTGCCGGCCGACGATGGTGCCCATGTGCGGGTTGCGCGTCTCGTAGTCGCGCAGGCTGGGCAGGCCCAGCACCACGCTGGCCAGGCGCCCCTCCCGGTCCGGCACCTCCAGCGCGGTGACGATGCCGCCGTGGTTGATGGCGCGAAGCACCAGGCCCGAGGCCGCGCGCAAGGTGTATTCGCGCACCGGCCGCCCGTCGGACAGCTCGCCGTACGCGCGCTCCTCGATGCCTGCACGCAGGGCCTGGCTCAAACCCAGCCTCCGTCGACGATGAAGTCCTGCGCGGTGCACATCGCGCTGTCGTCGGCCGCCAGGAACAATGCCATCGAGGCGATGTGATCGGGCATCAGCAGCTCGTTGATGCACTGGCCGCGGGCGATCTCCTCGCGCGAGCTCTCGGTGACCCACAGCTTGACCTGGCGCTCGGTCATCACCCAGCCCGGCACCAGCGTGTTGACGCGGATCTTCGCCGGCCCCAGGTCGCGCGCCAGGCTGCGGGTGAGGCCCTGCACCGCCGACTTGGAGGTGGTGTAGACCGGCATGCCGCCCTGCTTGAGCTTCCAGCTCACCGAGCCGAAGTTGACGATGGAGCCACCGCCGGCCGCGCGCATGTCCGGGGCCACGGCCTGCGCCGCGAAGAACTGGTGCTTCAGGTTCACGGCCACGCCGGCATCCCACGACTCCGGCGTGGTGTCCTCGATGCGGTGGCGCGTGTCGTTGGCCGCGTTGTTCAGCAGCACCGTGATCGGGCCGTTGGCGGCGCGCACCTTGTCGATCGCGGCGCGCAGCGCGGCGATGTCGGTGATGTCGGTGCGCAGGAACAGCGGCGCATGGCGGGCCCCTGCCGCGAGCTTCGCGGCCAAGGCCTTGCCTGCGCCTTCGTCGATGTCCACGAAGCCGACGCGCGCGCCCTGGGCGACGAAGCGCTCGACCAGGGTGGCGCCGATGCCGGAGGCGCCGCCGGTGATGAACACGCTGCGGTCGACGAGGCTGGGGTATTGGGCGGAGGCGGTCATGTCAGGAGGTCCATTTGCGAGAAGGAAGAAGGAGGCTCAGCCGGCGAAGAGGCCAGCCGGCAGGCCGGGGCTGTCCAGCGTCACGGCGAAGAGCGCGCCGGCCTGCGGCTGCGCCTCGCGCTGGGCGGCATCGAGGCCGCTCCAGGCGCTGGTGATGTAGAGGGTGCGCAGGTCGGGGCCGCCGAAGGCGCAGTCGGTGATGTGCGCGGCCGGCAGCACGATGCGCGCGAGTTCATCACCGCTGGCCGGGTCGTGGCAGCTCACGCAGGCGCCGCCCCAGTGGCAGATCCACAGGCGCCCCGCGGCGTCGGTGGTCATGCCGTCGGGATAGCCCTCGCCCGGCGCGAGCCGCAGCCAGGTGCGCCGGCCGGAGAGCGTGCCGGCCTCCGGATCGAAGTCGTAGGCCAGGATGCGGTTGGGGGCCGTGTCGTTGAAGTAGAGGGTGCGGCCATCGGCCGACCAGGTGGGGCCGTTGCTGACCGTGATGCCGGTCTCGTGCCGGGTGCAGCGGCCGTCGCCGTCGAAGCGGTAGAGGGCGCCGGTGGGCGCCTTGCAGTCCCAGTCCATGGTGCCGCCCCAGAAGCGGCCCTGCGCATCGCACTTGCCGTCGTTGAAGCGGTTGCCTGCAGGCTCCTCGGGCTGGTGCAGGTAGCGCGGCTTCTCGCCGGGCCGGGCCGGGTCGAACAGCGCGAAGCCGCGCCGCAGCGTGACGACGAGGCCCGGGCCTGCCGCGCGCTCGGCCACGGCGGAGATTTCCTCGTCGAAGTGCCAGCTCGCCTGCGCGCCGTCGGCCGGCCGGAAGCGGTGCAGTTGCCGCCCCAGGATGTCGACCCAGTACAGCGCCTGTTCGCGCGCGGACCACAGGGTGCCTTCACCCAGCTCGGCATGGGCGTTCCAGACGCAGCGCGGTGCTTCCAGCACCCGCGGCACGGGCAGGGGGGTGGCTTGGGTCAGGGGGTGTCTCCTCGCGCGTCGTCGTCGCGTCTCTTCGGGGCGCCGATGCTAGCAATGCCTATCCATGTCGAAAAGAGCGAAAAAAGGCATGGATGGATGCAAGCATTGCAATGTCGCGCTTTCAGACAGGCTCCAGCCGTCTGCCATAGACGTCCTGGCAGACCGCCTTGAGCGCCCGCATCATCACCTGCGCGGCCGGCGAGAGCAGCCGGTCGGTGCGGGTGATGAGGCCGAAGTTGTCCATCTGGCAGTTCATCGCCACCGGCAGGATGCTCACCAGGCCGTGCGACGAGTAGTAGCGCGCGACGTCGTTGGCGACGATGGCCACCATGTCGCTCTGCTGCAGCATGCGGGTCATGAAGAGCAGGGCCGATGTCTCGATCAGGTCGATCGGCGGCGCCAGGCCTTCTTCCTGGAACATGAGGTCGAAGCGGTGCCGCAGCACGCTGCCGGCGGGCGGGACGATCCAGCCGGCGGCCAGCAGGTCGCGCAGCGTCAGGCCGGTCATCCCCAGCAGCGGGTGGTTGGGCCGGACGATGGCGCTGATCGGCTCCTCCACCAGCGCCTCGTAGCGCAGCTGCGACTTGTCATGCTCGGCAAAGAGGCGGGCCACCAGGATGTCCAGCTTGCCCTGCGCCAGGCGTTCCAGCAGCACCGGGCTGGTCTCGATGTCCAGCGACACGCGCAGGCTGGGATGCTCGCGCTTGACCCGCGCCACGGCCGGCGGCAGCAGCGTGAGGCCGGGCGCCGTGATGCAGCCCACCGCCACCTGGCCGAAGCGCCCGGCCTTCAGCCCCGCCAGCTCGTCGTGGGCCTGGTTGAGGCTGGCCAGGGCGACCCGGGCATGCCGGATCATGGTCTCGCCGTACCAGGTAGGGCGCATGCCGCGCGGCAGCCGCTCGAACAGGGGCACCTCCAGCACGTCCTCCAGGTCCTTGAGCAGCTTGGAGGCGGCCGGCTGCGTCATGTTGAGCACCTGGGCGGCGCGGTGGATGTTGCCTTCCTCGGCCAGCGCCACCAGCAGAAGGAGCTGCCGGGTCTTGAGCCGCGCGCGGATGAACCAGTGGGTGTAGTGGGTCACAGGGTTTCCATGAATCCGAATTCGGATATCGATTCAGCCCAAATATTGATTGGAAAGCTATCGGTGAGATTCCTAAACTGCCCGGCACCTTGAAGCGAAGCGAACTGCACCAGCACAGCGCCAGGCAATACATCAACGGTCGTTGGGAAACGGGCGCCACCACCGGCGTCCGCCGCAACCCCTCCGACACGGGTGAGGTCGTGGCCGAGTACGCACGGGCCGACCGGCGGCAGGCCGAGCGCGCCATCCGCGCGGCGGCCGATGCCTTCGGCGCCTGGGGCAACAGCACGCCGCAGCGCCGCGCCGACGCGCTGGACGCCATCGGCGCCGAGCTGCTCGCCCGAAAGGACGAGCTGGGCCTTCTGCTGGCGCGCGAGCAGGGCAAGCCGCTGCCCGAGGCGGTGGCCGAGGCGCTGCGCGCCGCGCAGATCTTCAAGTACTTCGCCGGCGAGGCGCTGCGCGGCGGCGGCGAGACGCTGGACTCGGTGCGTCCGGGCGTGCATGTGGACGTCACCCGCGAGCCGGTCGGCGTGGTGGCGCTCATCACCTCGTGGAGCGCGCCGCTGTCCATCGCCGCGCGCAAGATCGCGCCGGCTCTGGCCTTCGGCAACAGCGTGGTGTTCAAGCCTTCCGAGCTGGTGCCCGCCTGCGGCTGGATGCTGGCCGAGATCATCAGCCGCGCCGCGCTGCCGGCCGGCGCCTTCAACCTGCTGATGGGCAGCGGCCGCGAGCTGGGCACCACGCTGGTCGACAACCCGGCGGTGGATGCCATCAGCTTCACCGGCTCGGCCGCGGTAGGTGCGCGCGTGCTGCAGGGCGCGGCCAAGCGGCGGGCCCGGGTACAGCTGGAAATGGGCGGCAAGAACGCGCTGCTGGTCATGGCCGACGCGGACCTGGAGCGCGCCGTCGAATGCGCCCTCGGCGGCGCCTACGGATGCGCCGGCCAGCGCTGCACCGCGTCGAGCCGGCTGATCGTGGAGGCCCCGCTGCACGACGCCTTCGTCGCACGCCTCAGGCAGCGCGTCTCGGCGCTGCGCGTGGGCCATGCGCTTGAGAAGGGCATCGAGATCGGCCCGGTGGTGGATGCGCCGCACCTGGTCCGTCACCTGGAGTGGGTGCGCAGCGCCCGCGAGGAGGGGGCCGAACTGGTCGCCGGCGGCGAGGCCCTGGAGCGCCCCAGCCGCGGCCACTACATGAGCCCCGCGCTGTTCCTGGCGAAGCCGGAGCACCGGGTGGCCAGCGAGGAAATCTTCGGCCCCTTGGCCTGCGTGCTGCGCGCCGACGACTACGAGCACGCGCTGGCCCTGGCCAACGACACACCCTGGGGCCTGTGCGCGGGCATCTGCACCCGCTCGCTGGCGCATGCCACGCATTTCCGCCGCCATGCCAAGGTCGGCATGACCATGGTCAACCTGCCCACCACCAGCGAGGACCACCACGTCCCCTTCGGCGGGCGCAAGGCCTCGGGCTACGGCCCGCGCGCGCAGGGGCGGCAGGCGGCCGATTTCTACACCAGCCTCAAGACCGGCTACATGCTGGCGTGATCCCAGGGAGTTTCTCTCTCAAACCAACCCAAGGAAGAAAAGGAGACAAGCAATGAGCATCCAACGCCGTACTTTCACTGCCGCCCTGGCGGCTGCATCCGTCGCCGGCGCGCTGCCGGCCTTCGCGCAGAAGAAGATCGTGCTGGGCTTCGCCCAGGTGGGCGCCGAAAGCGAGTGGCGCACCGCCAACACCGAGTCGATCAAGTCCTCGGCCGCCGCGGCCGGCATCGACCTGAAGTTCTCCGATGCGCAGCAGAAGCAGGAGAACCAGATCAAGGCCATCCGCTCCTACATCGCGCAGAAGGTGGACGTGATCGCCTTCTCGCCGGTGGTGGAAACCGGCTGGGACACGGTGCTGGTCGAGGCCAAGAACGCCAAGATCCCGGTGGTGCTCACCGACCGCTCGGTGAAGGTGAAGGACGACAGCCTCTACGTCACCTTCATGGGCTCGGACTTCACCGAGGAAGGCCGCAAGGCCGGCCGCTGGCTGGTGGAGAAGATGAAGGGCAACCCCGGCCCCATCAACATCGTGGAGTTGCAGGGCACGGTGGGCTCGGCCCCGGCCATCGACCGCAAGAAGGGCTTCGAGGAAATCATCAAGGCCGACCCGAAGTTCAAGATCATCCGCTCGCAGACCGGCGACTTCACCCGCGCCAAGGGCAAGGAGGTGATGGAAGCCTTCCTCAAGGCCGAGGGCAAGAAGATCAACGTGCTGTACGCGCACAACGACGACATGGCCATCGGCGCGATCCAGGCCATCGAGGAAGCGGGCATGAAGCCGGCCAAGGACATCACCATCATCTCCATCGATGCGGTGAAGGGCGCCTTCGAGGCCATGATGGCCGGCAAGCTCAACGTCAGCGTGGAATGCAGCCCGCTGCTGGGCCCGCAGCTGATGAGCGCGGTGAAGGACATCGTGGCCGGCAAGCCGGTGCCCAAGCGGATCATCACGGAAGAAGGCATCTTCCCCATGGAAGTCGCCGCCGCCGAGTTCCCGAAACGCAAGTACTGAACGCGGGCCGCGTGCCTGCCCGCCTCGCCTCGCGGCGGGCGTTTCCATCCGGGGCCGGCGCTGCCGGCCTCGCCTCTTCCCTCACACAACAAAGCATCACACCAAGGAGATCGAGAACATGAAACGCAACACCTTCCTCAAGACCCTGGCCGCCGGCCTGGCCACCGCCGGACTCGTCGGATTCACATCGCTCGCACAGGCACAGGACAAGGGGCTGGTGGCGGTCTCCATGCCCACCAAGTCCTCGGCGCGCTGGATCGCCGACGGCGACAACATGGTCAAGCAGCTCAAGGAAAAGGGCTACAAGGCCGACCTGCAGTACGCGGACGACGACATCCCGAACCAGCTGGCGCAGATCGAGAACATGCTGACCAAGAACCCCAAGGTGCTGGTCATCGCCGCCATCGACGGCACCACCCTGTCCGACGTGCTGCAGAAGGCCGCCGACAAGGGCGTGAAGGTCATCGCCTACGACCGCCTGATCCGCGGCTCCAAGAACGTGGACTACTACGCCACCTTCGACAACTTCCAGGTCGGCGTGCTGCAGGCGCAGTCGATCGAGAAGGTGCTGGACCTCAAGGGCGGCAAGGGCCCGTTCAACATCGAGCTCTTCGGCGGCTCGCCGGACGACAACAACGCCTTCTTCTTCTACAACGGCGCCATGTCGGTCCTCAAGCCCTACATCGACAGCGGCAAGCTGGTGGTGCGCAGCAAGCAGATGGGCATGGACAAGGTCGGCACCCTGCGCTGGGACGGCGCGGTGGCGCAGGCGCGCATGGACAACCTGCTGTCGGCCTACTACAGCAAGGATCACGTCGATGCGGTGCTCTCGCCCTATGACGGCCTGTCGATCGGCATCCTGTCCTCGCTCAAGGGCGTGGGCTACGGCTCCGGCTCGCTGAAGATGCCGGTGGTCACCGGCCAGGACGCCGAGGTGCCTTCGGTCAAGTCGATGCTGCGCAAGGAGCAGACCTCCACCATCTTCAAGGACACGCGTGAACTCGCCAAGGTCACGGTCGCCATGGTCGACGCCATGATGTCCGGCAAGACGCCCGAGGTGAACGACACCAAGACCTACAACAACGGCGTGAAGGTGGTGCCTTCGTACCTGCTCAAGCCGGTGAGCGTGGACGCGTCCAACTGGAAGCAGGTGCTGGTGGACAGCGGCTACTACAAGGAATCGCAAATCAAATGACGGCTTCGCAGGGAGGCGAGGTGATCCTGGAGATGCGCGGGATCACCAAGACATTTCCAGGCGTCAACGCACTGGACAACGTGAACCTCGCCGTGCGTGCCGGCGAGATCCATGCGCTGGTGGGCGAGAACGGCGCGGGCAAGTCGACGCTGATGAAGGTGCTCAGCGGCGTCTACCCCGCCGGCTCGTACACCGGCGACATCCATTTCGGCGGCGAGGTGCGGCGCTTCCGCGGCATCGACGACAGCGAGAAGCTGGGCATCATCATCATCCACCAGGAGCTGGCGCTGGTGCCGCTGCTGTCGATCGCCGAGAACATCTTCCTGGGCAACGAGCGCGCCAAGGGCGGCGTGATCGACTGGATCGAGGCCTACCAGCAGACCCGCGCGCTGCTGGCCAAGGTGGGCCTCAAGGAAGCGCCCACCACGCTGGTCACGCACCTGGGCGTGGGCAAGCAGCAGCTGGTGGAGATCGCCAAGGCGCTTTCCAAGGACGTGAAGCTGCTCATCCTGGACGAGCCCACCGCCAGCCTGAACGAGAGCGACAGCGATGCGCTCCTGCAGCTCTTGCTGGAGCTGAAGTCGCACGGCATCACCTCCATCCTGATCTCGCACAAGCTCAACGAGATCTCCAAGGTGGCCGACTCCATCACCGTGCTGCGCGACGGCGCCACGGTCGAGACGCTGGACTGCCACGCGGGCAGCGTGAGCGAGGACCGCATCATCCGCGGCATGGTCGGGCGCGACATGGCGCACCGCTATCCGCAGCGCGATCCACAGATCGGCGAGGTGGTCTTCGAGGTGCGCGACTGGCGGGTGCACCACGCGGTGCATGCCGAGCGCGAGGTGGTCAAGGGCGTGAACATGAACGTGCGGCGCGGCGAGATCGTCGGCATCGCCGGCCTCATGGGCGCGGGGCGCACCGAGTTCGCGATGAGCGTGTTCGGCCGCTCCTACGGGCAGCGCATCAGCGGCACGGCCCTGCTGCACGGCCAGCCGGTGGACATCGGCACCGTGAGCAAGGCCATCGCCCACGGCATCGCCTATGTCACCGAGGACCGCAAGGCCCTGGGCCTGGTGCTGGACGAGGAGATCCGCAAGAACATCAGCCTGGCCAACCTCAAGGAAGTGTCGGAGGCCGGCGTGCTGGACACCGGCCGCGAGTTCCAGGTGGCCAGCGACTACCGCAAGGCGCTGAAGATCCGCTGCTCGGGCGTGACCCAGCATGCGGTGCAGCTCTCGGGCGGCAACCAGCAGAAGGTGGTGCTGAGCAAGTGGCTCTTCACCAAGCCCGAGCTGCTGATCCTGGACGAGCCCACGCGCGGCATCGACGTGGGCGCCAAATACGAGATCTACACCATCGTCGACGAACTGGCGCGCGAGGGAAAGAGCATCCTCATGATTTCTTCCGAACTGCCCGAGCTGCTGGGCATGTGCGACCGCATCTACGTGATGAACGAGGGCCGGCTGGTGGCGGAAATGCCGGTGTCGCAAGCCTCGCAGGAGCGCATCATGCGCGTCATCGTCAATTCTTCCGGAGGCGGCGACCACCATGGCCAATGACGCAGTGAAGGCCGCGGACGCGGTGCATCCGGTGGCCACCGCGGCGGGCGCCGCGCCGGCGCCGGCCGACAGCAAGGGCTTCTGGCAGAGCAACCTGCGCGAGTACGGGATGCTCATCTCGCTGGTGGCCATCATGGTGCTGTTCCAGGTGCTCACGGACGGCACGCTGATGCGGCCACTCAACCTGACCAACCTGGTGCTGCAGAACAGCTACATCGTCATCATGGCGCTGGGCATGCTGCTGGTGATCGTGGCCGGGCACATCGACCTGTCGGTGGGCTCGGTGTGCGGCTTCATCGGCGCGCTGGCGGCGGTGCTGATGGTGGAGTACGACTGGCCCTACCTGGCCACCGGGATCGTCTGCATCCTGGCGGGCGCGGTCATCGGCGCGGCGCAGGGCTGGTTCGTGGCTTTCCAGCGCATCCCTTCGTTCATTGTCACCCTGGCGGGCATGCTGGTGTTCAAGGGGCTCACGCTGGCGCTGCTGGCGGGGCAGTCGGTGGGGCCGTTTCCGGTGGAGTTCCAGCGCCTGAGCTCGGGCTTCATCCCCGACCCGCTGGGCGGCGAGTCGCTGCGCCTGTTCTCGGTGCTGCTGGGCCTTGCGGCGGCGGTGTCGCTGGTGTTCTTCAAGCTGCGCGGACGCAACCGGCTGGCGCGCTACGGCATGGAGGAGGAGCCCTTCGCCTTCTTCCTTGCCAAGAACCTGTGCTTCGCCGGGATCATCGTGTACTTCTGCTACCTGATGGCGACCTACAAGGGCCTGCCCAACGTGCTGATCGTGATGGCGCTGCTGATCGTGGTGTACGACTTCGTCACCAAGCGCACCACGCTCGGCCGGCGCATCTACGCGCTGGGCGGCAACGAGAAGGCGGCGCGGCTCTCGGGCATCCACACGCAGCGCCTGGCCTTCCTCACCTTCGTGAACATGGGCGCGTTGGCGGCGCTCGCGGGCCTGGTGTTCGCGGCGCGCCTGAACACCGCCACGCCCAAGGCGGGCCTGGGCTTCGAGCTGGACGTCATCGCGGCCTGCTTCATCGGTGGCGCCTCGGCCTCCGGCGGCGTGGGCAAGGTGATGGGCGCGGTGATCGGCGCCTTCATCATGGGCGTGATGAACAACGGCATGTCCATCATGGGCATCGGCATCGACTACCAGCAGGTGATCAAGGGGCTGGTGCTGCTGGCGGCGGTGTTCATCGACGTCTACAACAAGAACAAATGAGCACCGCCTTCGCATCGGCCGGCCCCGCGTCCGGCACAAGCACCGGCGGCCTCGTGCTGGACCTGCAGGACATCCGCAAGAGCTTCCTGGGGGTGGCCGCGCTCAAGGGCGTGAAGCTGCAGCTGCGCGCCGGCGAGATCCACACGCTCATGGGGCAGAACGGCGCGGGCAAGTCCACGCTGATCAAGGTGCTGACGGGCGTGCACCGCGTCGACGGCGGCCAGATGGTGCTGGAGGGCCAGCCGATCCGCCCCGCCTCGCCCCTGCAGGCGCAGCAGCTGGGCATCAGCACCGTCTACCAGGAAGTGAACCTGTGCCCCAACCTGTCGGTGGCGGAGAACGTCTTCGCCGGCCGCTATCCGCGGCGCGGCTGGCTGCAGGGCCGCCGCATCGACTGGAGCGCGGTGCACCGGCGCACCCGCGAGCTGCTGGCACGGCTGGACGTGGACATCGACGTCACGCGCCTGCTGTCGAGCTATCCCGTGGCGGTGCAGCAGATGGTGGCCATCGCGCGGGCGCTCTCGGTCCAGTCCAAGGTGCTGATCCTGGACGAGCCCACCTCCAGCCTGGACGACGACGAGGTGCGCAAGCTCTTCGAAGTGCTTCGCCGCCTGCGCGACCAGGGGCTGGCGATCCTCTTCGTGACGCACTTCCTCAACCAGGTCTATGCCGTGTCCGACCGCATCACCGTGCTGCGCAACGGCAGCTGGGTGGGCGAATGGAAGGCAGCGGAGCTGGGACCGCAGGCGCTGATCTCCGCCATGGTGGGGCGCGAATGGGACATGGACGCCGGTGCGGCGTCGCAACGCCCGCCGGTGGCCTCCGATGCACCGGTGCTGCTGGCCGCGGAGCAACTGGGACAGCGCGGCCAGCTGCAGCCGCTCGACCTGCAGATGCGGGCCGGCGAAGTGGTTGGCCTGGCGGGGCTGCTGGGCTCCGGCCGCACCGAGCTGGCGCGCCTGTTGTTCGGCCTGGCCAGGCCCGACAGCGGACAGCTGACGATCGACGGCGAGGCCGCCCAGTGGAGCGCGCCGGCCGATGCGGTGAAGCGCGGCCTGGCCATGTGCCCCGAGGAGCGCAAGACCGAAGGCATCGTGGCCGAGCTGTCGCTGCGCGAGAACATCGCGCTCGCACTGCAGGCCAGCCTGGGCCTGAAGAAGAACCTGTCGCGCGCCGAGCAGACCCAGCTGGCCGAGCGTTTCGTGAAGGCCCTGGGCATCAAGACGCCCAGCGTGGACACGCCCATCGGCCTGCTCTCCGGCGGCAACCAGCAGAAGGCGATGCTGGCGCGCTGGCTGGCCACCAACCCGAAGATCCTGCTGCTGGACGAGCCCACGCGCGGCATCGACGTGGCGGCCAAGCAGGAGATCATGGACGAGATCCTGCGGCTGGCGGCCTCCGGCATGTCGGTGCTCTTCATCTCCTCCGAGATGAACGAGGTGACGCGCGTGTCGCACCGCATCGCGGTGCTGCGCGACCGCCAGAAGGTGGGCGAGCTGCCCGGCGGCAGCAAGGAAGACGCGGTGTACGACCTGATAGCGGCACAGACATGAGCGACGAGCGCACATCCGTCCTTCGGAGCATCCTGCAGCACCGCCTGGCCTGGCCGGTGGCCACCCTGGTGTTGTTGCTGGCGCTCAATGCGGCCTTCAACCCGACCTTCCTGCACATCGAGTGGCGCGACGGCCACCTGTACGGCAGCCTGATCGACATCCTCAACCGCGCGGCGCCGCTGGTGCTGGTGGCGCTGGGCATGACGCTGGTCATCGCCACGCGCGGCATCGACATCTCGGTGGGCGCGGTGGTGGCCATCGCGGCGGCGCTGGCGGCGGCCATGATCGGCGGCACGCTGGTGGTGAAGGACGGCGCCGCGGCCGACGTGAGCCGCTTCCCGATGAGCGTGGCGATCCTCGCGGCGCTGGCGGTGGCCCTGGTGTGCGGCCTCTGGAACGGCGTCCTGGTCGCGCGCATCGGCATGCAGCCCATCATCGCGACGCTGATCCTGATGGTGGCGGGGCGCGGCATCGCGCAGCTCATCACCGGCGGACAGATCATCACCATCTACTACGCGCCGTACTTCTTCATCGGCGGCGGCTACCTCCTGGGGCTGCCCTTCGCGCTCTTCATCGCCGCCGGCGTGGCGGTGCTGATGTACCTCGCGGTCACGCGCACGGCGCTGGGCCTGTTCATCCAGTCGGTGGGCATCAACCCGGCGGCGGCGCACCTGGCCGGCGTGCGGGCCAAGCGGCTGATCGTGGGCGTGTACATGTTCTGCGCCTTCTGCGCGGGCCTGGCGGGGCTGATCATCAGCTCCAACGTGAAGAGCGCGGACGGCAACAACGCCGGCCTGCTGCTGGAACTGGACGCGATCCTCGCGGTGACCCTGGGCGGAACCGCGCTCACCGGCGGGCGCTTCAGCCTGGTGGGCAGCGTGATCGGCGCGCTGATCATCCAGACGCTGACCTACGCCATCTACTCGATGGGCGTGCCGCCCGAGATCAACCTGGTGGTGAAGGCGGTGGTGGTGTTCCTGGTGATGCTCATGCAATCCGCGGAGTTCCGCGCGCAGCTGCGCAGCCTGGTGTTCCGACCGGCGGCCGGGGAGGCACGGTCATGAGTGCCATCGCGCCGGTGACGCCGCAGGCAGCGGCCACGAAGCCGGGCAAGGACGCCAAGCCGGCGCCGCGCCTGCGCGGCCGCATGCTGCCGCTGGCGGTGACGGTCTCGCTCTTCGTGCTGATGGCCACGCTGGGCTCCATCGCCTACCCCGGCTTCTTCTCGCTGCAGGTCTTTCTCAACCTGCTGATCGACAACGCCTTCCTCTGCGTGGTGGCGGTCGGCATGACCTTCGTGATCCTCTCCGGCGGCATCGACCTGTCGGTGGGCTCGGTGATCGCGCTCACCACCATGGTGTCGGCCGCGCTGGTGGAGAAGCACGGCTGGAGCCCGTTGCAGGTGATTCCGCTGGTGCTGCTGATGGGCACGGCCTTCGGCGCCTTCATGGGCTTCCTGATCGAGCGCTTCCGGCTGCAACCCTTCATCGTGACGCTGGCCGGCATGTTTCTGGCGCGCGGGCTCTGCTATGTGATCAGCATCGACTCGATCAGCATCACCAACGACGTGTACTCGGAGATCTCGCAGGTCCGGCTGCCGGTATGGGGTGGCGCCTCGCTCTCGCTGAGCGCAGTGATCGCACTGGTCGTCGTGGCCGCGGGCGTGTACGTCGCGCACTGGACGCCCTTCGGCCGCGCCGTCTACGCGGTGGGCGGCAACGAGCAGTCGGCGCTGCTGATGGGGCTGCCCGTTCGCGGCACCATCATCGGCGTCTACACGGTGTCGGGCTTCTGCTCGGCGCTGGGCGGGGTGCTGTTCACCTTCTACATGCTCTCGGGCTACGGCCTGCATGCGCTGGGGCTCGAGCTCGATGCGATTGCGGCCGTCGTGGTCGGCGGCACGCTGCTGACCGGCGGCGTGGGCTATGTCGTCGGCACGCTCTTCGGCGTGATGATGCTGGGCATCATCCAGACGCTGATCTCCTTCGACGGCACGCTCAGCTCGTGGTGGACGCGCATCGTCGTGGGCGCGCTGCTCTTCGTGTTCTGCCTGCTGCAGCGCCTGCTGGGCGCGCGTGCGGAGCGGCACTGACACCAAAAGAAAGGGCGCTGCACGAGCGCAGCGCCCGGGTCGGCGGCTGGGCGCTCAGTTGGTCGTGACGGGCGCCGGCACCGTCGTCACGGTCTCGCGGATGGCGCCGCCACCCAGCACGCTGCCGTCGATGGTGGTCTGGCCCGCGCCGGTGATGCGCTGCTCGCAGGCGGTGCGGTCCTCGGGCGGCTGCGCCTGGCAGCGCGCCAGCGCATTCTGGCGGTAGGTGGCGTCGGAGGCCGAGGTCAGGTTGCCCTGGCGCGAGGCCTGCGCCGCGGCGCCGGCCTCGCGGATGCAGGCGGCCTTGTCCTGGTTGATGTGGCCGCACATCGCGCGCTCGTTCTGGTAGGTGCTGCTGCTCGCGCCGCTCGGGCCCGCGGCGAAGGCACCCAGGCTGCCGGCGGCCAGCAGGACGGCGGCACAGCTTTGGCGGAAGGCATTCATCGCTTCACTCCTTTGGAACGTGGCGAGGCCGCGGTGGCGCGGCTCGCTTCTCACGGTTCCCAAAGTGTGGCGGGGCGATCGTGAGCCCCCTGTGAGACACCCTGCGAGGATCGTTGTCGGCCAGCCGCCAACGATCCCTGTCGGACGGGTCTGTCAGGCCTCGGCGATGCGCTTTTGCAGGTGAGCGAGGGCTTCCTCCACCTGGTCCACCAGGATCAGCGAGAGGTCGCCCGGCTGCAGGCGTGCCAGCGCCTTGTCGATGGCGATGAACTCGCCGCGGATCTCGTCGACGAAGCTGGTGCGGGTGGCGCCCTGCAGGCCCTGGCGCAGCAGCGCCATCACCTCGCCGTCGGCGCGGCCGCGCTGGGCCGCGTCCTGGTAGAGGATCACGTCGTCGAAGGCCTTGCCGAGGATGGCGGTCTGGTCGCGGATGTCCTCGTCGCGCCGGTCGCCGGCGCCGCTGATCACCACCGAGCGGCGCTTGGCGGGCATGGTGTCCACGGCAGCCACCAGCGCGCGCATGGCGTCGGTGTTGTGGCCGTAGTCGGCGATCACGGTGGCGCCGCGGTAGTCCATGACGTTGAAGCGGCCCGGCACGCCGGCGCTGTCGCTCAGGAAGCTGGCCAGGCCGCTGCGGATGGTGTCCCAGTCCAGGCCCACTGCCCAGGCCGCGGCCACGGCGGCCATCACGTTGTCGACCTGGAAGCCGATGGTGCCGTTGCGGGTGATCGGCACGTCGCGCAGCGGCACGCGCTCGCGCCACGAGCCTTCGGAGGCGACGATGGCGTCCTGGTCGACGAACACGGTGCGCTTGCCCTGGGCGCGGTGGGTGGCCATGACCGGGTGGCTGCGGTCGGCCGCGAAGAAGATGATGCTGCCCGGGCAGCCGGCGGCCATGGCGGCCACGTTCGGGTCGGCCGCGTTGAGCACGCCGTAGCCGTCCGGCGCCACGTTGCGCACGATCACGCGCTTGAGCACCGCCAGCTCTTCCACCGAGGTGATGTAGTTCAGGCCCAGGTGGTCGCCGCTGCCCAGGTTGGTGACCACCGAGACGGTGGTGCGGTCGAAGCCCAGGCCTTCGCGCAGGATGCCGCCGCGCGCCACCTCGAACACCGCCGCATCCACTTCGGGGTGCAGCAGCACGTTGCGCGCGCTCTTTGGGCCGCTGCAGTCGCCGCTGTCGGTCTGCCGGCCGTCGACATACACCCCGTCGGTGTTGGTCATGCCGGTGCGCAGGCCGCTGGAGGCCAGCAGGTGGTTGATCAGGCGCGCCGTGGTCGTCTTGCCGTTGGTGCCGGTGACGGCCACCACGGGAATGCGGCCGTCGTCGCCGGGGGCGAAGAGGGTGTCCATCACCGCCTCGCCCACCGGGCGGCCGCGGCCGAAGGAGGGCGAGATGTGCATGCGCAGGCCGGGCGCGGCGTTCACTTCCACCACGCCGCCGCTCTGTTCTTCGAGCGGCACCAGCATGTTCTCGCAGACCATGTCGACGCCGCAGATGTGCAGGCCCACCATCTGCGCCGCGTCGACGGCGCGGGCGGCGATCTCGGGATGCACCGTGTCGGTCACGTCGGTGGCCGTGCCGCCGGTGGACAGGTTGGCGTTGTTGCGCAGCACCACGCGCTGGCCCAGCTCGGGCACGCTGTCGGGCGCGAGGCCCTGCGCTTCCAGCCGGCCGATGGCGATGTCGTCCAGGCGGATCTTGGTGAGCGAGGTGGCATGGCCCTCGCCGCGGCGCGGGTCCAGGTTGACGGTGTCGACCAGCTGGCGCACGGTGGAGCTGCCGTCGCCGATCACCTGCGGCGGATCGCGGCGCGCGGCTGCCACGAGGCGGTTGCCTACCACCAGCAGGCGGAAGTCGAAGCCCGGCAGGAACTTCTCGACCATCACCTCGCCGTACTCGGCCGCGGCGGCATAGGCCGCCACCAACTGCTCGCGGGAGACGATGTTGACCGTCACGCCCTTGCCCTGGTTGCCGTCCTGCGGCTTGACCACCACCGGCAGGCCGATGTCCTGCGCGGCAACCCAGGCATCGTCCACGTCGGTGACGGGGCGGCCCAGCGGCACCGGCACCCCGGCGGCATTGAGCAGCTGCTTGGTGAGCTCCTTGTCCTGCGCGATGGATTCGGCCACGCCGGAGGTGGCGTCCACCTCCGCCGCCTGGATGCGGCGCTGCTTGGAGCCCCAGCCGAACTGCACCAGGCTGCCGGTGGTCAGGCGCCGGTATGGAATGCCGCGCGCCACCGCCGCGTCGACGATCGAGCCGGTGCTCGGCCCCAGGCGCTCGTCCTCGTCCAGCTCGCGCAGCTGGGCGATGGCGGCCTGGGCGTCGAAGGCGGTGCCGTTCAGCGCGGCATCGATGAGCTGCTGCGCCAGCTTGACGGCCAGGCGGCCCACCGCTTCCTCGCAGTACTGCACCACCACCTGGTAGATGCCTTCGTCGGTGGTGGCGGTGGTGTGGCCGAAGTTGACGGAGCAGCCGGCCTGCGCCTGCAGGGCGAGCGCGGCGTTTTCCAGCACGTGGGCCAGCGCCAGGGGCTGGCCCAGCACGATGGGGTGCAGCTCGCCGATGGTGGGGAACAGGGCGCGCAGGTGCTGCTCGAAGCCGGGCAGCTCGCCGATCGCGTTCTCGGCGCCTTCGCACTTCACGACGGCTTCGATGGCCGTGTGGCGGCTCCAGAGATTGGGGCCGCGCAGGGCCCGGGTGCGGATGACTTCCATGGTGGCGGTCTTGTCGTTATGTTTGCCGGAGGGCGGCTCGTCGTTCAGGCGAGTTGCTGCTGCTGCGATTCGAGGAAAGGCACGCTCTGCGACAGCTGCAGCGAAGCCAGGGCGGCCTGCAGGTCGGCCTCGAAGGCCTCCACGCCGGCGCCGATGAGGTTCAGCGGGATGCCCACGGCCCAGGCCGCAGCCACCGCGGCCAGCAGGCTCTCGAGGCTCACGCCGGCGTGCGAGGCGCGCCAGACGGTCAGGCGACCCAGGCCCGGCAGGAAGGATTCGCTGCTGCCGTTGGCCAGCACCACGCGGTCCTGGCGCACCAGCACCGCCTTGCCGCCCTGGGCCTGGTGCTCGGCCAGCGTGCCGGCCTGCGGGTCGGCCGCGTAGAGGATCACGTCGCCATCGCACAGCGGCGCCAGGCCGGCCACGCGCGGGTCGGCGGCGTTCAGCACGGCGGTGCCTTCGGGCAGCACCACGTCGACCTGGGTGCGCAGCACCTTCACCATCTGGTCGCTTTCCGCGATGTCGAACTGGCCCAGCTCCTCGAAGCCGTCCAGGTCGGTGACGATGCCGACCTGGCAGCGGTCGTAGGGCAGGCCGTCGGCCAGGATGGTGTGGGCGCCGTTCTCGATGACCACCGCCTGCACCGAGCGGTTGACCAAAAGCCGGTGGCCGGCCGCCCAGTTGGCGCTGTCGCGCGCGTCGACGCGGCGGCGCTCCAGGAACAGGCCGTCGCGGCAGGCCAGGCCGGTGTGCAGTCCGCTCAGTCCCACCAGCCAGGCCACCAGGCGGGCCAGCACGGCGGTGCCCTGCGAGCCGGCGACCCCGATCACCGGGATGCGGCCGGGCAGGCTGTCGTCGCCGTCCATGGGGAAGAGGTGGTCGCAGATGGCGCGGCCGACCGGGCGGGGCGAGCCCACCGCGGGCTTGAGGTGCATCAGCAGGCCGGGGCCGGCGTTGACCTCGACGATGGCGCCGCCCTGGGCCTGCAGCGGACGGGCGATGTCCTGGGCCACCATGTCGATGCCGGCGATGTCCAGGCCCACCACGCGGGCGGCCAGCACGGCGGCATGGGCGACTTCGGGATGGACGTGGTCGGTGCAGTCCACGCCCAGGTTGCCGTTGCGCTGGATGACGACGACGCGGCCGGCGGCCGGCACGGAGTCGCCGCCCAGGCCCTGGCGCTTGAGTTCGAGCTGCAGCTTGGCATCGGTGGCCAGCACGATCACGTCCAGCGGGAACTCCTCCTCGGCGCCGCGGCGCGGGTCGCTGTTGAGCTGGCTGTCGATGAGCTGGGCCACGCTCTGGCGGCCGTCGCCGGTGACGGTGATGATCTCGCCGCGCGCCGCGGCCACCACCTGGCCGCCCACCACCAGCAGGCGGTGCTCGGCGCCGCGCACGAAGCGCTCGACCATCACGTCGCTGCCCTCGGGCTCGGCCACGTCGAAGGCGGCCATGACCTCCTCGCGCGTCGTGAGTTCCAGCGAGACGCCGCGGCCGTGGTTGGCGTCGGAAGGCTTCACGGCCACGGGCAGGCCGATGTCCTGCGCGGCTTCCCAGGCCTCTTCGGCGCTCTCGACCACCTGGCCTTCGGGCACGGGCACGCCGCAGCTTTGCAGCAGGGACTTGGTCAGCTCCTTGTCGCTGGCGATGGATTCGGCGATGGCGCTGGTGTAGTCGGTCTCGGCGGTCCAGATGCGCTGCTGCGTGGCGCCGTAGCCCAGCTGCACCAGGTTGCCCGAATTCAGACGCAGGTGCGGGATGCCGCGGTCGGTGGCGGCGGCCACGATGCTGGCGGTGCTGGGGCCGAGGTAGCAGTCCTCCAGCTTGGCCTTGACCACGTTCACCGCGGCCGTGACCTCGGCCGCACCGAAGGGGGCGTCGTTGATGGCGGCCATCAGCAGGCGGTGGCCCTCGGCCAGGGCGGCGCGGGCCACCTGCTCGTCGCGCGCGCGGAAGACCATGCGGTAGACGCCGTGCCTGGAGGTGCTGCGGGTCTGGCCGAAGCCGGTGGGCATGCCCGCCAGGTTGAGCAGCTCGATGACCACGTGCTCCAGCACGTGGCCGGCCCATGTGCCTTCTTCCAGCCGCTGGATGAAGCCGCCGCGCTCGCCCACGCCGCAGTGATGCTCGATCAGGGCCGGCAGCAGGGTCGTGAGGCGCCCGGTGAAGCCCTCGATCTTGTTCGACGGGAAATCTTCCAGGGCTCCCAGGTCCAGCCAGACCTCGAGGACCGGCCGGTAGGTCCAGATGTTGGGCCCCTGCAAATAGTTGACGCGAAGCAGTTGGATGTCGTCGAAACGGGTCATGGAAACGTTCGTATGGCGTTCTGGGCCGTTTTTCATGGATGGCGGCGTGGAGAAGAACGCCTGTGGGTATCGGTCAAAATCGGCGCCCGCGGGCTATCGGAGAAAGGGCGCCGAGTCTCGGCTCGCGGCCTGCCAACCATCAATAAATGCAACATCAAGATTCACTGGCTGCCCGTGAGGGCGAGGCAGGCAAGGCCGCGGAAGCGCTGAAAAACCAGCTCGTTGCCGGGGAGAACGTTCTGGCCACACTGGTGGTTGACCTCGACGCCGGCCTGCGCTTCGGCGCTGGCCTGCTGGCGCTCACCGACCGTCGCCTGATCGCGCTGAATGCCGGGGAGACGCAGTGGCGTGAGTGGTCGCTCGCTACGCCGCAACTTGCGCTGCAGCTGAACGACCACTCGGGCGTCGCTACCCTCGACCTGGGCGATGGGCAGCAGCTCCTGGGGCGTTGGTACTACACGCTGGCGGGCCAGGCGGCGGCCCTGCGCCTGCTCAAGCTCTTCGAGCAGCGCGAGAGCCGTGTCGCCTTGGCGACCGAGGAAGACGGCGCCGGCGAGCCGGATTCCGAGACCGAACTGCAGGCGCCGCCCTCCACCTGGGTGCTGCTGCGCCTGGGCCGCTTCGCGCGGCCCTACCGCAAGCAGCTGCTCACCGGCTTCGTCCTGACGCTGCTGTCGACCGCCGCCACGCTGGTGCCGCCCTACCTGACCATCCCGCTGATGGACGACATCTTGATCCCCTTCCAGAACGGCAAGGCGATCGATCCCTGGCTGGTGGTGATGTACCTGGGCGGCCTGCTGGCCTCCGCGCTGCTGGGCTGGGGGCTGGGCTGGGCCCGCACCTACCTGCTGGCCCTGGTGTCCGAGCGCATGGGCGCCGACCTGCGCACCACCACCTACGAGCACCTGCTGACCCTGCCGCTGGACTACTTCGGCGGCAAGCGCACCGGCGACCTGATGGCGCGCATCGGCTCGGAGACCGACCGCATCAACGTCTTCCTGTCGCTGCACGCGCTGGACTTCGCCACCGACGTGCTGATGATCGTCATGACGGCGGCCATCCTCATCTCCATCAATCCGCTGCTGGCGGTGGTCACGCTGGTGCCGCTGCCCTTCATCGCCTGGATGATCCACGTGGTGCGCGACCGGCTGCGCACCGGCTTCGAGAAGATCGACCGGGTCTGGGGCGAGGTCACCAACGTGCTGGCCGACACCATCCCAGGCATCCGCGTGGTGAAGGCCTTCGCCCAGGAAAAGCGCGAGGCCGAGCGCTTCCGCGCGGCCAACGCCCACAACCTCAAGGTGAACGACCGGCTCAACAAGACCTGGTCGCTGTTCACGCCCAGCGTGTCGCTGCTCACCGAGATCGGCCTGCTGGTGGTGTGGGCCTTCGGCATCTGGCAGGTGGCGCGCGGCAGCATCACGGTGGGCGTGCTGACGGCCTTCATCGCCTACATCGGCCGCTTCTACACCCGGCTGGACTCCATGAGCCGCATCGTGTCGGTGACGCAGAAGGCGGCCGCCGGGGCCAAGCGCATCTTCGACATCCTGGACCACGTGAGCAACGTGCCCGACCCGGTGAACCCGGTGAAGGTGCCTTCGGTGCAGGGCCGCATCGAGCTCAAGGACCTGGGCTTCCGCTACGGCAGCCGCGCGGTGATCCGCGACCTTCAACTCGTCATCGAGCCGGGCGAGATGATCGGCCTGGTGGGCCACAGCGGCTCGGGCAAGAGCACGCTGGTCAACCTGATCTGCCGCTTCTACGACGTGACCGACGGCGCCATCAAGGTGGACGGCACCGACATCCGGCGCTTCGCCGTGGCCGACTACCGCCGCCACGTGGGGCTGGTGCTGCAGGAGCCCTTCCTGTTCTTCGGCACCATCGCCCAGAACATCGCCTACGGCAAACCCGGCGCCAGCCGCGAGGAGATCGTCGCCGCGGCCCGCGCCGCGCATGCGCACGACTTCATCCTGCGCCTGCCGCAGGGCTACGACTCGCTGGTGGGCGAGCGCGGCCAGGGGCTGTCGGGCGGCGAGCGCCAGCGCATCTCGATCGCGCGGGCGCTGCTGATCGATCCGCGCATCCTGATCCTCGACGAAGCCACCTCGGCCGTGGACACCGAGACCGAGAAGGAGATCCAGAAGGCGCTGGACAACCTGGTGCAGGGCCGCACCACCATCGCCATCGCGCACCGCCTCTCGACCTTGCGCAAGGCAGACCGGCTGGTGGTGATGGACCGCGGCGAGATCGTCGAGGTCGGCCCGCACGACGAGTTGATGGAGCGCCAGGGCGCCTACTGGCGCCTGTACCAGGCGCAGGCGCGGCAGGTGGACGACGACGGCGAAACGCCCGCCAGCTCACCGGCGCCGGTCCATGCGGCCCACCCGGCGGGAGACGCCTGATGAATACGATGCAGAGCCTGAAACTGGAACGCGACAGCCTGGGCCGCCTCGTGGTGGTCGGCGATGCTGGGGCCGCGCCGGAGCCGGTGGTGCCGGTGCGTGCCTTTCCGCTTACCGAGCCGGACCACGGCATCTCGCTGGTGGGCGGCGATGGCCGCGAGCGCGTCTGGATCGACGACCTGGCCGCCGTGCCCGAGGCCTCGCGCCGTCTGCTGCAGGACGCGCTGGCGGTGCGCGACTTCGCGCCCACGCTGCTGGCGCTTCATTCGGTGTCCAGCTTCGGCGTGCCCAGCACCTGGCGCGTGAGCACCGACCGTGGCGAGACCAGCTTCGTGCTGAAGGCCGAGGAAGATATCCGCCGGCTGGAAGACGGCGCGCTGCTCATCGCGAGCGCGGCCGGCGTGCAGTTCCGCGTGCCGCAGCCCTCGGCGCTGGACCGGCAGTCGCGCAAGCTGCTCGAGCGCTTTCTTTGAGCGCCATGCACAGCACCGCCCTCGTCCTCTTCTCCGGTGGCCAGGACTCCACCACCTGCCTGGCCGATGCCCTCTCGCGCTTCGAGCGCGTGGAGACGCTGGGCTTCGACTACGGGCAGCGCCACCGCATCGAGCTGGACGTGCGCCTGCAGGTGCTGGACCGCCTGCGCGCGGAATTCCCGCACTGGGCCGGCAGGCTCGGCGATGACCATCTGCTCGAGCTCGACGTGCTGGCGCAGGTGAGCGAGTCGTCCCTGACGCAGGACATCGCCTTCGCCATGCAGGCCAACGGCCTGCCCAACACCTTCGTGCCGGGGCGCAACCTGCTGTTCCTCACGCTGGCCGGCGCGCTGGCCTACCGGCGTGGCCTGCAGGTGATCGTCACCGGCGTGTGCGAGACCGACTACTCCGGCTACCCCGACTGCCGCGACGACACCATGAAGGCGATGCAACTGGCGCTGTCGCTGGGCATGGACCGGCGCCTGGTCATCGACACGCCGCTCATGTGGCTGGACAAGGCGCAGACCTGGGCGATGGCCGAGCGCCTGGGCGGCGCGGCGCTGGTGCAGCTGATCGTCGAGGCGACGCACACCTGCTACGAGGGCGAGCGCGGGCAGCTGCATGCCTGGGGCCACGGCTGCGGGCGCTGCCCGGCCTGCGAGCTGCGCGCCCGCGGCTGGGAGCGCTACGCGGCCGGCCAGGCGCCGGCCTGAGGAAGCTCAGCGTTCCGACACTGCCAGGCGGAATCGCGCCGAACCGTCGGGCACCTGCGGATCGAGCGTCCAGCGCTTGGCGTGGTGCTCGCCCACCGAGGCGCGGTGCGCGATCGACACCATCGCTCCCCCGGCCGCCTGCACCTGGGCGACCAGCCGCTGGTAGAGCGTGCGCTCCGACTCCGCATCCAGCGCGCTGGTGGCCTCGTCGGCGAACAGCCAGGCCGGCTTCTTGAGCAGCACCCGTGCGATGGCCAGGCGCTGCTGCTCGCCGCCCGAGAGCTTCTGGCTCCAGGCGTCGCTGTCGTCCAGGCGCTCGACCAGCTCGGGCAGCAGCGCGTCGCGCAGCGCCTGGCGCAGCGCGTCGTCGCTGTAGCCGGCCGCGGGCTCCGGATAGGCCAGCGCATCGCGCAGCTTGCCGTCGGGCACGTAGGGCCGCTGCGGGATGAACATGACGTTCTGCGGCACCTGCGTGCGCCCGCGCGCGAAGGGCCAGATGCCCGCCAGCGTGCGGAACAGCGTGGACTTGCCGCTGCCCGAGGGGCCTTGCAGCAGCACCGTGTCGCCCGGATTCACCGCCAGCGAGGTGTTGGCCAGCAGCGGCGTGCCATCGGGCAGCGCCACCGACAGCGCCTCGGCCCTCAGCGCCGGCACGGCGCCGGCGGCGGGCGCGCTGCGCGCCACCTCGCCCGCATCGCTGGCGTGCGCCTGCATGGCGGCCTCGAAGCTGGTCAGGCGGTCGGCGGTGGCGCGCCAGACGGCGACGCGGTCGTAGTTGTCGACGAACCAACTCAGCGAATCCTGCACCTTGCCGAAGGCCGACGAGATCTGCATCAGCGCGCCCAGCTGGATGGCGCCCGAGAAGAAGCGCGGCGCCGACACGAGGAAGGGAAAGATCACCGCCGCCTGGCCGAAGAAGGAGGTGAAGCCCACCAGGTTCTTCTGCTGCCTGATCAGGTTCAGGTAGTTCTTCAGCACGCTGCCGAAGCGCGCGTCGAGCTGCGTGCGCTCGACCGCCTCGCCGTTGTCCAGGGCGATGGCTTCGCTGTATTCGCGCACCCGCACCAGGTGGTGGCGGAAGTCGGCCTCGAAGCGCTGCTGGCGGAAGTTCAGGCCGATCAGCGGCCGGCCGATGAAATGCGTGATGACGGTGCCGACCACGCAGTAGACGAGGGCCAGCCAGACCATCGAGCCGGCGACCTGGTAGGTGCTGCCGCCGACGCTGAAGTCGACCGTGCCCGACAGCCCCCACAGGATGCCGACGAAACTCACCAGCGTCACCACCGCGTTCAACAGGCCCATCGACAGCGTCATGGTGTAGTCGGTGAACATCTGCATGTCTTCCTGCAGGCGCTGGTCGGGGTTGTCGGGCGAGCGGCCATCCTGCGCCTGGTAGCGCGCAAGCTCCAGGCGATAGAAGGTCTTGTTCGCCATCCAGCGGCCGAGGTAGCTGCGCGTCATCCAGGCGCGCCAGCGCAGCTGCAGCAGCTGCGTCACGTAGAACTTGACGATCTGCACGGCGATGTTGGCGAAGGCGATCCAGCCGAACACGCCGATCTCGCGCCAGAACACGGCGGCGTCCTTGTTCTGCAGGGCGTCGTAGAAGCGGCCGTACCACTGGTTGCCCAGCACCGCGACGTACACGTAGCCGAGGTTGAGCGCAACGATGGCCAGGAGCATGGCGCGGGCGATCCAGCGCTCCTCGCTGCGGCCGAAGTACGGGGCCGCCAGCGCGCCGATGCGGCGCAAGGTGGTCCACAGGGGAGTGCGTGGCGGGGGTGGGGAAGTGGCCATGGCTTTCTCGTGGGGATGCAGGGCAATGCGCGGCACGGGCGCGAGCGTGCATCCTAGCGTGCGGGCTGCCCGCGCCCTTAAGCCCGGCTGAAGGAAGGTCCAGGTTCAGCCTGGATTGCTGACGCCGCTGGCCACGTGCCCCGCGGGTACGTGCTGCGCGGCCGAATCGACATGTCCCGTCTGGTCGTCGAAGAAGAAGTCCGGTTCGAACTCGCGCAGGAACTCGCCCTTGCTCAGGCCGCCGAGGAACATGGCCTCGTCCACGCGGATGCTCCAGTTCATCAGCGTCTGGATCGCGCGGCGGTGCGCCGGCGCGCCGCGTGCCGTGACCAGCGCGGTGCGGATGCGCATGCCGGTGCTGGCCGCCTGCTGCAGCCGGTGCAGCGCCACCAGGAAGGGCTTGAAGGGGCCGGCGCCCAGCGGGATGCCGGCCTTGCTGCTCTCGTGCGCCTGGAAGGCGTCCAGGCCCTGGCTCTGGAACACGCGCTCGGCCTCGTCGGAGAAGATCACCGCGTCGCCGTCGAAGGCGATGCGCACCTCGTCGGGGTGCAGCGCGCTGGCCAGCGCGCCGTCCACCCGCACGTGCGCCGCCGGAAAGCCCGCGGCCAGGGCCTCGCGCACGTCCGCGGCGTTGGCCGACAGGAAGATGTCCGCGTTCAGCGGTCGCAGGTAGCGGAAGGGCGGGCGCCCCTGCGTGAACACGCCGCGCTGCACCTTCAGTTCCGAGGCCGCGCCCGAGTTGAAGATGCGCATGCCCGAGACCGGGTCGTTGCGCGAGAGGATCACCACTTCCACCCGCTGCACGCCGTCGTCGTTGAATCGCAGCAGCTTGCGGATCATGGAGTAGGCGATGCCCGGGGCCGCCGGCACGTCCACCCGCTCCAGCTGCAGCTTCATGTAGGCGTTGGCGTCGCCGGCGTCGAAGAGGCGGTTCTCCTCCTCCAGGTTGAACAGCGCCCGCGAGGAGATCGCCACCACCAGCTTGTCGTCCAGGGTCACGGGCATGGCTTGCCTGCCTACTTCACGAACTGGTTGAGCTGGATGATGGGCAGCAGCACCGCCAGCACGATCATCATCACCACGCCGCCCATCGCCACGATCAGCAGCGGCTCCAGGATGGTGGCCAGCTGCATTGCGCGGCGCTGCACCTCGGCGCCGAGCTGGTTGGCGGCGCGCTGCAGCATGGTGGGCAGCTGGCCGGTCTGCTCGCCCAGGCGCGCGAACATCGACACCAGCGGCGGGAAGCGCTTCTTCTGCGCCAGCGCCGAGGCCAGCGGCGCGCCCTCGCGCACCAGCACCAGCGCGTCGAGCGCGTCGGTGCGCATGGCGCGGTTGCTCAGCGTCTCAGACGCGGCCTGCAGCGCGCGCAGGATCGGCACGCCGGCGGTGGCCAGCATCGCCAGCGTGCTGGCGAAGCGCGCCGCGTTGTAGCCGCGCGCCAGGCGGCCCACCATCGGCAGGCGCAGCCAGAAGGCATCGAAGCGCTCGGCCAGCGCAGGCTGCGCCAGCGCCACGCGGGCCGCAATGGCCGCAGCCACCACCGCGCCCAGCATCAGCCAGCCGTAATTGCGCACCATGTCGCTCAGCGCGAGCATGGCCACGGTGAGGAAGGGCAGGGCGCGCTTGGTGCCCGCGAACACGTTGGCCACCTGCGGCACCACGTAGCTCACCAGGAAGATCACGATGGCGATGGCCACCAGCGTGACGATGGCCGGGTACAGCGCCGCGCCCACGAGCTTCTGCGACAGGGCCTGGCGCTGCTCCAGGTCGTCGGCCAGGCGCTCGAGCACCAGGGCCAGGTTGCCGCTTTGCTCGCCGGCGCCGATCACCGCCACGTAGATGGGCGAGAAGTCGCGCGGATGGCCCGACAGCGCGCGTGCGAAGGGCGCGCCGGCATTGACCTCGGCGCGCAGCGAGGCCACGAGGTTGCGCTGCTTCTCGGTCTCGGACTCCTCCATCAGCGCGGTGAGGGCGCGCTCGACCGGCAGGCCGGCGGTCATGAGGCCGGCGAGCTGGCGCGTCCACACCGCCAGGCTGGTGGTGCTGAACACGCGGCCGCCCAGAAGGCGCCGCAGCCCGCCCCCGCCCTGCTTCGCGTCCCCGGCCACCGGTGTGATGTCCAGCGGAATCAGCGACTGCGCCCGCAGCAGGCCACGCGCCGCGCGCGCGGTGTCGGCCTCGAGCACGCCCTTGCGGGGCTGCCCCTGCGGATCGATGGCTTCAAAGGAGTAGGCGGGCATCGCTTATGCAGTCAGAATGATTATTGCCAATTGTCAACGCAGCCTGTGACGGGCCGCGTCGCGGTTTCCATAACTGTAATTTGGAGGCAAGGCCATGTTCCAGGGCGATCTTCTCAAGGGTCAGCGGTATCTGGTCACCGGCGGGGGCACCGGGCTCGGCAAGGCGATGGCAGAGGGCTTCATGGCCCTGGGCGCGGACATCGCCATCTGCGGCCGGCGCCAGGCGGTGCTGGAGGAAACGGCCGCGGAATGGCGGGCAAGGTTTCCGGGCCGGCGCATCGACACCTTCGGGCTGGACATCCGCGACGCCCAGGGCGTGGAGGATATGGTCGGACAACTCTGGGACGGCGGCGGCCTGACCGGCCTGGTCAACAACGCCGCGGGCAATTTCGTCTCGCCGACCGAGGCGCTGTCGCCGCGCGGCTTCGACGCGGTGGCCAACATCGTTTTCCACGGCACGTTCTACGTGACCCAGGCGGTCGGCAAGCGCTGGGTCGCCGAAGCACGCGCCGGGAAGTGGAAGTCCGGCGACCCGTATCGCAGCGTGATGAGCATCATCGTGACCTGGGTCGACAACGGCGGCCCCTACGTCGTGCCCTCGGCCATGAGCAAGGCGGGCATCGAGGTGATGACCAAGTCGCTGGCCGTCGAATGGGCGCGCTGGGGCGTGCGCCTGAACGCGGTGGGCCCTGGCGAGATTCCCACCGAGGGCATGAGCAAGCGCCTGAATCCCGGCGAGGAACCGGGCGACCGCAGCCGCAAGCTCAATCCCATGGGCCGCCCCGGCGAGATGGCAGAACTTCAGCGGCTCGCCACCTTCCTCATGGCGCCGGGCCAGTGCGACTGGCTCACCGGGCAGTCCATCTTCATGGACGGCGGCAACGCGCTGGCCACCGGGGGCAACTTCTATGCCTTGCGTGAATGGGGTGATGCAGATTGGCATAGGGCGCGGGAGCAGATCGAGGCGCAGAACGCAAAAGATCGTGCCCAGCGCTAGGGCGTTGCCAAAAAGTACTCAATTCCGGAATCAGCAATAAGTCTGACTTGATCTTCCGCAGAGAAAGGCGGCGGACAATTTGTCTGAGCGTTCCGTTGTTCGACGAGGCGCCACACAACAGCAGACGCCTCGAATGGGTTTTCAAGAAGCGAGCAGGGAGAGGCTCGACGGAACCAAGAGGGGCGAAGGGCAGGCAGATCAATAGGGCAGGTCAAGAACCTAGGCAACAAGACCGGCTCAACGAATCTCGCCAACTGCTGGAGGGACGGTTGAGGCGTCAGGGCCGCCGCAGCTGTTCCCCATTGCCCCGGCACCCACGCGGATGGTGTCGCACGCCTGCCTGAAGGCGACTGATCCGCAAGTTATTTCCTCAATGGTCCGCATCGACTCCGGTCGATGCGACGGCCGCGGCATTGGTTCTGATTTCGCGTCACGCGAGAAGGAGAGGTCATGAAGTTCAAGGTTCAGAGGTCGGGTTCGTGGGTGCTGCTCCGTGATGGGAGATCGGCTGTCGAGGCGCGCTTCCGGCGCACGACGCTTTCGACGGCGGTGCGACTGTCCATGCTGGTGATGGGGGGCGTGTCGCTGTTTGGTGGCGAAGCTATTGCCGGGCCAGCGAACTCCTTCTCGGTCGGGGTCCTGGGACTCAGCACTGGCGTCAACTCTTGCCTGAACTCGACGGTCTCGGGAGTAGCGACTTCCCTTTCTGTTTGCGACAGCGGTGGTGGCAATAGTCAGGCGGGCATTGTTAGCTATGACAACAGTGGCAACTGGGGGGCTTGGATGGTCGCGACGGGACCCACTCAAATCGGTATGGGCGTGGGCGCCAATCAGTTGTACATCAATACCAATGGATTGTTCGCGACGGCCAAGCTCGACATGGCCAGCAAGAACATCACAAGCCTGGCCGCCGGCGCCGTGTCGTCCACCAGTGCCGACGCCATCAATGGCAGCCAGCTCCACGGCACGGCCAGTTCGATCGCATCGGCATTGGGCGGCAGTTCGGCCGTCCAATCCAACGGTACTGTCAGTGCACCGACCTACAGCGTGGGCGGCACCACGGTCAACAGCGTGGGCGCCGCGCTGACCAACATCGACGGCCGCACGACGACCAACACGTCCAACATCACCAACCTCGCCAACGGCACCGCCGGCCTGGTGCAGCGCAACACCACCAACGGCAACATCACGGTGGGCGGGGCCAACAACGGCACGCAGGTGAGTATCGCCGGCACGGCCGGCAACCGGCGCCTGATCGGCGTTCTGGCCGGCGCAGTCTCGTCGACCAGCGCCGAAGCGGTCAATGGCAGCCAGCTCCATGGCGTGGCCAACAACGTCGCCACGGCACTGGGCGGTGGCGCGGCGATCAACGCCACCACCGGTGCTTGGACGGCTCCGGCCTTTGCTGTCAACGGAACCACCTTCCCCAACGTGAACGCGGCGCTGGGCAACATCGACGGCCGCACGACGACCAACGCGACCAACATCGCCAGCCTCAGCAACGGCACCGCCGGCCTGGTGCAGCAGAACGCCACGACGCGCAACATCACGATGGGAGCCGCCACCGACGGCACGCAGGTGAGCATCGCCGGTACGACGGGCGGCGCGACGCCTGCGGTCATCAACCGCAGGCTCACCGGCGTGGGCGCAGGCACCGTGTCGTCGAGCAGCGTGGACGCGATCAACGGCAGCCAACTCCAGGCGACGGCGGCGTCCGTGGCCTCGGCGCTGGGCGGTACCTCGGCCGTGCAGTCCGACGGCACCCTCAGCGCGCCGAGCTACTCGGTGGGCGGCAGCACGGTGAGCAACGTGGGCGCCGCGATCAGCAACGTCGATGGCCGCACTACGCAGAACGCCGCCGAGATCAGCAACCTCAGCAGCGGCGCCGCGGGTCTGGTGCGCCAGGACGCGACGTCGCGCAACATCTCGGTGGGCGGCGCCACGGACGGCACGCAGGTCAGCATCGCCGGCGCCGCGGGCAACCGCGTGCTGACGGGCGTGGCGGCCGGCGCGGTGTCGGCCACCAGCGTCGACGCACTCAACGGCAGTCAGTTGCATGGCAACGCGACCTCGGTGGCAAACGCCCTGGGCGGCGGCGCCACCGTGAACCCGGACGGCACCGTCAGCGCGCCCAACTACAGCGTCGGCACAGGCACGGTCAACAGCGTTGGCGCCGCCATCAGCAACATCGATGGCCGCACCACCACCAACACGGGCAACATCGCGCAAAACACCAGCGACATTGCCGGCAACACCAGCGCCATCAACAACCTGAGCACGGCCATCGGCAACGGCACGACCGGCCTGGTGCAGCAGGCCGCGGGCTCGCGCAACATCACCGTCGGTGCCGCAACGGACGGCACGCAGGTGAGCATTGCCGGCACGGCGGGCAACCGCGTGCTGACGAGCGTCGCGGCCGGCGCGGTGTCGGCCGCCAGCGTCGATGCGGTCAACGGCAGCCAGTTGTACGGCAGCGCGAGCTCGGTGGCCTCGGCCCTGGGTGGCGGCTCGGCGGTGCAGCCCAACGGCACCGTGAGCGCGCCCAGCTACGCGGTGGGTGGCACGACCGTGAACAACGTGGGCGCCGCGGTGAGCAACCTGGACGGCCGCACGAGCACCAACACCAGCAACATCGCGCAAAACACGACCGACATCGCGGGCAACACGAGCGCCATCGGCAACCTGAGCACCGCGATCAACAACGGCACCACCGGCCTGGTGCAGCAGGCCAGCCCGACCGGCGACGTGACGGTGGCCGCGGCAACGGGCGGCAGCCGCGTCAACCTGGCGGGCACGAGCGGCAACCGCGTGCTGGCCGGCGTGGCCGCAGGGACGGTCGGCGCCAGCAGCGCCGAAGCCGTCAACGGCAGCCAACTCCACGGCACGGCCAACTCTGTGGCCTCGGCCCTGGGCGGTGGCGCCGCGGTGAATGCGGATGGCACCCTGAGTGCGCCGGCCTACACGGTGGGCGGCGCCACGGTCAACACGGTGGCGGGCGCGGTGAGCAAGCTCGACGGCCGCGTGACGCAGAACAGCAGCGGCATCGCCGCCAACACCGCGGCCATCGACAGTCTGGCCAACGGCACCGCCGGCCTGGTGCAGCAGGACGCGACCACGCGCAACATCTCGGTCGGACAGAACACCGACGGATCGACGGTCAACTTCACCGGCACCGGTGGCGCCCGCGTGCTGACTGGCGTGGCCGCAGGCGGCGTCTCGGCCACCAGCCTGGACGCCATCAACGGCAGCCAGCTCTACGCCTCGGTCAACTCGATGGCCATGGCCCTGGGCGCCGGCGCCGGCGTGGGCCCGAACGGCGCCCTGATCCCGCCCAGCTACACGGTGGGCGGCACCACGGTCCACAGCGTGGGCGCGGCGGTGAGCAACCTGGACGGACGCGTGACCAACGTCAACAACTCGGTCAGCAACATCACGAACCAGATCAACAATGGCACCGTGGGCATGGTGCAGCAGGCGCCGGGCTCCAGCACCATCACCCTGGGCAGCAACACCGGCGGCACCACGGTCAACATGACCGGCACCGACGGCAACCGTGTCGTCACCGGCGTGGCCAACGGCAGCATCGGCCAGGGCAGCTCCGACGCGGTCAACGGCGGCCAGATATACACCATGCAGCAGCAGTTGGGCCAGATCGGCATGACCACCACGGCGCTGTCCACCGACTCGAGCGGCACCGGCGGCAATAGCGGCAACGGCGCCGGCGCCCCTGCGGCCGCGGCCACGGTCAAGCCCGGCACCAATGGCGTGGCCCTGGGCAACGGCGCCAGCGTGCAGGCCGCCAACAGCGCGGCGGTGGGCCCCAACTCGGTGGCCGACCGTGCCAACACGGTGTCGGTGGGCTCGGTGGGCAACGAGCGGGTGATCGCCAACGTGGCCGACCCCGTGATGGACACCGACGCCGTCAACCAGCGCACCCTGAACAACGCCATGCAGTCGGCCAACAGCTACACCGACCAGCGCGTGAACCAGCTGCAGAACGACCTGGGCACCACCAACCGCAAGGCTTACTCCGGCGTGGCTGCGGCCACCGCGTTGACCATGGTCCCGGATGTGGACCTCGGCAAGTCCTTCGCGATGGGCATCGGTGCCAGTTCCTACCAGGGCTATGGTGCCACTGCCGTCGGCGTCAGCGTACGCGTGAACGAGCGCGTGAAGGTCAAGGCGGGTGCGGGCTTCTCGTCGGCGGGCACGACCGCGGGCGTGGGCGCGTCCTTCCAGTGGTAGTCCGCTGAATCAGAATCTTGCTGTCACACAAGTTCAAAGGAGGCCCTCGGGCCTCCTCTTTTTTTATTGGGAAGCGTCGGCCGCTTCAGTCGCGCGTGACGCGCAACAGTTCCGCGCGCGAGGTGATGCCTTCTTCCACCAGCCGCTCGCCGTCCTCGCGCATCGAGCGCAGCCCGCCCTTCTCGGCGGCCACGAAGAGCTGGCTTTCCGGCGCGCGCGAGTGGATCAGCGCCTGCACCGCGTCGTCGCAGACCAGCAGTTCGAAGATGCCGGTACGGCCCTGATAGCCGGTGGTGCCGCAGGCATCGCAGCCGCTGCCGTGGCACACCGGACAGAGCTTGCGCACCAGGCGCTGGGCCAGCACGCCCAGCAGCGAGGAGCTGAGCAGGAAGGGCTCGACGCCCATGTCGGTCAGGCGGGTGACGGCGCTGACCGAATCGTTGGTGTGCAGCGTGGCCAGCACCAGGTGGCCGGTCAGCGAGGCCTGGATGGCAATCTGCGCGGTCTCGAAGTCGCGGATCTCGCCGATCATGATCACGTCCGGGTCCTGGCGCAGGATGGCGCGCAGGGCCTTGGCGAAGGTGAGGTCGATCTTGGCGTTGACCTGCGTCTGGCCGACGCCGGCGAGCTCGTACTCGACCGGGTCTTCCACCGTCATGATGTTGTTGCGCGACGCGTCCATGCGCTGCAGCGCGGCATACAGCGTGGTGCTCTTGCCCGAGCCGGTGGGGCCGGTCACCAGGATGATGCCGTGCGGCTGGCCGATGAGCTGCTCGAAGCGCGCCAGCGTATCGCCCTGCATGCCCACGGCTTCCAGCGTGAGGCGGCTCTCGTTCTTGTCCAAGAGGCGCAGCACCGCGCGCTCGCCGTGCGCGCTGGGCAAGGTCGACACGCGAACGTCCACCGCGCGGGTGCCGATGCGCAGCGAGATGCGCCCGTCCTGCGGCAGGCGCTTCTCGGCAATGTCGAGGTCGGCCATGATCTTCAGGCGCGAGATCAGGGCCGCATGCAGCGCGCGGTTGGGCTGCACCACTTCGCGCAGCGTGCCGTCGATGCGGAAGCGCACCGACGACGTGCGCTCGTAGGGCTCGATGTGGATGTCGCTGGCGCCGTCGCGCGCGGCCTGCGTCAGCAGGGCGTTGAGCATGCGGATGATGGGCGCGTCGCCGGCGGACTCCAGCAGGTCTTCCACCGCCGGCAGCTCCTGCATCATGCGCGAGAGGTCGGCGTCGCTCTGCACCTCGCTCACCACGGCGGCCGCGTTCGACTCGCCCTGCGCGTAGGCGGCGCTGATGCGCTGCGCCAACTCGCCGGCGGGCAGCGGCTCGAAGGCGCTCACCTTGTACTTGCGCAGCACCTCACCGAGCGCGCCCTTGGCCGGCGAGGGCGGCATCCACAGGGTCAGCGTGTCGTCGTCGGCCTGCTCCAGCAGCAGTTGCTGGCCGCGGGCGAAGGCGTAGGGCAGGGGGTAGCGCATGGGCCTATTGTGCTCAGGGCAACTCGCGCCCGCTGGACGGGTCGCCGGTGGGCGGGAGCGTGCCGCGCAGCGGACTGGGGCCCAGCGGCGGGTTCAGCGGCGCGAGCGGTTCCGGCGGGATCAGGCGCGTGCCCTGCACCGGCGTGGGCTTGCTGTTGAGCGGCGCGACCGAGAGCGGGGCGGGCACCGCCCCGGCCGGGACCTGCGGCGGGTTCATCGGCGGGATCTGCGACGCGGCCGGCACGTTGCCCAGGAAGATGTTCGACTCCGGCTGCACGCGCGTCAGGCTCGAGCGCATGGCGTCGTAGCGGTCGTAGGTGAGGACGTCGCTGGTGAAGTTGTCGCGGACCACCACCGGCCGCAGGAAGACCATCAGGTTGATCTTCTTGCGGGTGCGAGAGTCGTTGCGGAACAGGTAGCCGAGCACGGGCACGTCGCCGGCCAGCGGCACCTTGTCGGTGGAGTTGCCGTATTCGTCCTGCAGCAGGCCGCCCAGAGCGATGAGGTTGCCGTTGTCCACCACCACGTTCGACTCGATGGAGCGCTTGTTCGTCGTCGGGCCATTGATGTTGTTGAGGGTGGTCGGAACGACGGTCGAGACCTCCTGGAAGACCTGCAGCCGGACCGTGTTGTCCTCGTTGATGGTCGGGCGCACGCGCAGGGTCAGGCCCACGTCCTTGCGCTCGATGGTCTGGAAGGGGTTGACCGTGTTGGTCGAGCTGCCGGTGTTGGTGTACTGGCCGGTGACGAAGGGCAGGTTCTGGCCCACCACGATCTTGGCTTCCTCGTTGTCCAGCGTCAGCAGGTTGGGCGTGGCCAGGATGTTGCCGTCGGCATTGCTTTCCAGGAAGTTGGCCAGGAAGCCCAGCACGGTCTGGCCGGCGATGGTGACGGAACTGGCGATGTTCAGGCCGGTCGGCGGCGGCACGCCGGCCGCGCCGCTGCCCGGAACGGCGATGTTCAGGATGTTCGCCAGCACGTTCGAGCTGTTGCCGATGTAGCGGTTGTTGTTGCCGCCCAGCAGCCCTTGCCACTGCACGCCGAACTGGGCCGCCTTGTCGGCGTTGACCTCCGCGATGAGGGCCTCGACCATCACCTGCGCCCGCTTGCTGTCGAGCCGGTCGATGACCGCGCGCAGTTGCCTATATTGCGGCTCGGAGGCCGTGATGATCAGCGAGTTGGTCGACGGGTCGGCCTGGACCTGGCCGCCGGTGGAAGGCTGGTTCGCGTTGTTCAATGGCGCGGTCGCCTGCGGGCTGCTCGACGAGCCCTGCATGCCCAGGGTGCTCTGCGGTGCGGACACCGGTTGGCTGGCCGCGCTCAGGGCGCCGGAGGCGCCTGTCGTGCCCGAGGCGCCGGTCAGGCCGGTGCCCTGTGAACGCGGGTCGGCCGCAATGGCCGCGCGCAGGCTGGCTGCCAGTCGCACCGCGTCGGCATTCTTCAGGTAGACCACGTAGATGTTGCCGGCCGCGCCATTGCCGGTGTCCACCGCCGGCTTGTCGAGCTTGTCGATCAGCGTGCGCACCAGCTGCGCCCGCGCCGGGTTGGCCGCGCGCAGGATGATCGCGTTGCTGCGCGGCTCCGCGAGCAGCGTGGTGCGGAACGAGGCATCCCCCTGGGCGCCGGGCGCGCCCGCCGCCGGCTGGCCCGGCTGCGCGGTGCCGCCGCTGCCGTCGACCAGCCGCTGCACCAGCGGCACCAGGTCGGTGGCGATGGAATGGCGCAGCTGGATCACCTCCACGTCCGACGCGTTGGGAACGTCCAGCGCCGCGATGATGCGGCCCAGGCGCCGCATGTTCTCCGCATAGTCGGTGATCACCAGCGAGTTGTTGCCGGGGTTCACGTTGATGGTGTTGTTGGGCGCGATCAGCGGGCGCAGCACCGGCAGCAGGTTGTTGGCCGACTCGTAGTTCAGCTTGAAGACCTGCGTGACGATCTGGTTGCCGGCCATGCGCTGGGTGGCGCCGACCGAGGTGTTGACGGTGTTGGTCTGCAGCTTGGCGTCGGCCTCGGGCACGATCTTGTACAGGCCCTCGGACTCGACGATGGCAAAGCCCTGCAGGCGCAGCGCGGCCGCGAACTGGTTGAAGGCGGCCGTCGGCGCCACGGCCCGGTCGGTCACCAGGTTGATGGTGCCCTTGACGCGCGGGTCGACCACCACGTCGCGCCCGGTCACCACGGCCATGGTGCGGGCCACCGATTCGATCTCGGCGTTGTTGAAGTTCAGCGTGACGGGCTCGCCGGGTTGCGGGGCGGCGGCATTGTTCTGCGCCTGCGCGGGCACCGGCGGCACCGCCAGCCCGGCGCCCACGGCAATGATCAATTGCGCGGCGGCAACGGCGAGCGCGCCGATGCGAAAGCGCTGTGGCGAGGTCGATGGAGGCTTCATGGGTCAACCCAGGTTGATGATCGAGCGCGCGCCGTCGCGCCGCCCGATGATGTTCAAGAGATTCGACAGCGCATCCTCGCGCCCCGGCGCAGCGCTCGCTTCGCCGGAGAAGCGCAGTCGCGTGCCGGTCCAGCGGCCGCTGCCCGACAGCCGCAGGGCGCCTTCGCGCGTGGTCAGGAGCAGGCTGGGCGCACTGCCGCCTTCCAGCACCGCGCGGTAGCTGCCCATGGGCCGCAGCGTCGACAGGCTGGAGGAGATGTCCGTCGCGTCCAGCGTGGCGCGGCCCTGGAAGGCCAGCTGCTGCGGGTCCATGCGCAGCTCCAGGCCCTGGGTGCTGAGATCCAGCACGCCTTCGGGCTTGAGCGTGTTGAAGGGGGCGCCGAAGCCGGCGAGCAGCGCGGCGGGCCAGCGCGACTGGCTGTCCTGTACGCGCAGCGCCAGGCCGCGCACGCCCGGGCGCGCGAGCACGTCAATCGGCTTCTGGGTACAGCAGCTCAGTTCCAGGGCGGCGCTGAGCCCGTTCCATGCGGGGCGCAGCTTCCAGTTCAGCGCGCCGGGCAGCGAGATGGCGTCGGCGCCGCCGGCACCGCTGGCGAACACCACGCCGGATTGGCCGTTCCAGACCGTTCCGCGGGCGTTGACGAGGAGCACCCGCCCGCCCGACTGTTCACGCAGCAGCGTCGCCAGCCAGCGTGCCGGCGCGTACAGGGTCAGGGTCGCCAGGCCACCCAGCAGCGCGCCCAGCAGCGCCCATCGCCAGCCGCGGCCACGTGGTGCGGCGGCGGCGAAGCGGTGGACGGGCATGCGCGTGGCCATGGCGGGACTCTGTCTCTCAGCGTGCGGCCGGCAGGCCCATCACGAGCGTGCCGTCCCAGGTCGGGGCGGCGGGGGCGGCGGCGGCGGCGGCGGGCGCAGCAGGTGCGTTCGGCGCCGCCGCGCCGGCGCGGGTCAGGTGCACTTCGCGGGGCACGGCGCGCGCATTGCCGCGCGCCTGCGCCAACCACTGGGCCAGCGCCTCGGCCGGCACGGCCTTGATCACCACGTTGACCCCTTCGCCGGCCCCCTGTTGCTGGATCTGGGCGGTCGGCCCCAGGCCTGCGCGCACGCTGCCTTCCAGGGCGCGCATGGCCTCGTCGCGATTGGCCTTGGGCTGCGACTGCAGCGCCTTCGCCTGCGCCTGCAGCGTGGTCATCTGCTGCAACTGGGCATCGAGCTTCGCGTGTTCGGCCGGCGCCTCGCGCAGGGTCTTGAGGGCGGGCGCGAAGGCGATCCACCACACCAGGGCGAAGCCGACCAGTGACGCGGCGATGACGACCAGCCGGCGTTCGCGCGCCTCCAGTGCTTCCCAGCGGGTGCGCAGTTGAGCGAGCATGGCGTTCATCGCGTGCCCTCCGCCTGCACCAGGAGCAGGTCGCCTTCGCCGCGCGCCTGGTAGCCGCGCGGCGCCAACTGGCCGGACACGCGCGAGAGTTCTTCGGCCGACAGGTTCAGGCCGCGCAGGCGCAGCTGGCCGGCGCTGTAGTCCAGGGCCGTGGCGATGCGCCCGGGAGGCAGAACGCCGCCCACGGCCGCGAGCATGGGTTCGAGGTCCAGCCGGGCCACGCCGCCGGTGGACTGCTGCAGGGCGGCCACCTCGCGCTGCATCTGGACCGGCGCGTCCACCACCAGCTTCACCGAGGGGAAGGTCTGGGTAAGGATCGATTGCACCGCGCCGCGCTTGGCTTCCAGCGAGCGCTTTTCCTTCCAGGCCCAGGCGTTCAGGCCGATGAGTTGCGCCAGCACCAGCACCACAGCGCCCCAGCGGGCGGCCCGCCAGCGCGGCTCGTGGCGAAGCTCCTGCCACCACGACGCGAGCTTCTTGCCGGCACGCACGCGACTGCTGCTGGCGAGGTCGAACTGCGCCAGGTCCCAGGGGCCGCGCGCGGCCTGGAGCCAGCGCTCGGCGCGCTGCTGGATGGGAACGCGCACGCCCAGCAACTGCTCGGCCTGCGCCGCCACGGCGGGCTCGCCGGTGACCACGATGGTGTCGATGGGCGCGTTGATCGCCGCGGCCACGCTGCCCGGTGTCATCGGCAGGCTGAGCACGCCGTTGGCATCGCAGGCGGTGATCTGCGGCGCCTGCGCCTCGCCCGTGACGAAGAGCAGGGCCGGGGCGTCATCGGGCTGCGGCGCGTATTCGGGCACGATGCGTGTCACCCGCTTGCCCTCGGACTCGAGGGTGTGCACCGCGTCGCGCAGCGCGCTGCGGTTGCAGGCGGCCACCCAGATCGTCTCGCCGGCCTTGGCGCCCGGGGCCAGCGCGAAATGCACGGCGTCGGTCTCGTCCAGCAGGCGCTCTTCCAGCAGGCCCTCCAGCACCGAGCGCAGGCGGGCGCCGCTGCCCAGGCTGCCCGGCGGCAGGGTCAGGCTGTGCCACGACAGGGCCGCCCCCGGCACGAGAAGCGTGACTTCGTTGCCCGAAGGCAGCAGCGCCAGCGGGGCGCTGCCGTGGTCGGTCACGGACGTGCCGTCATCGCTGGCGCGCACCCACCCGTAGTCCGCGCCGGCTGCGGCGACCGGATTGAACGGGGGCGAGACGATCAGCAGAGGCATCTTGGAGACGGCGAAAAAGCCGGCCATTGTAGGTGGCGCGTATGCAACACGCTACAGAATTGATAGCTAATTCGATAGCTACCGTCAGGGTTCTCACGCAACTATGTCAGCCTAATGTGAACAGAGCGCCGCGACTCAGGGTTTGTTGGGGGGTGGCGTGGCGCCGACGCCACGGTCGCGCCACACCACGGTGAGCTGCGCGCCATCGCGTCTGAGCAGGGAATGCTCCTGAACCCAGATGCGGTCCAGCCGGAGACGGGCGATCACTTCGAAGTAACTGGTGCTGACGTTGACCTTCGTCAGATCGGGCGCGGCCGTGCTCTCGGGGATGTACTGCCTGACGTCGTCGACCTTCGCGAAGAAGCGAGCCGAGCGCTGCTGGACCAGCCGCTTGGCGCTGGCCAGGTCGAGCGAGGGCACGCTGGCGGCCAGCACTTCGGCGCTGGCCGTGTTGATGTTCACGGTGGTGGGGGCCGGCAGCACGACCACGTAGGGATCGATCGCCGCCACCGTCTGGGGCGACAGGCCCAGCCAGACCAGCTGGGACACCTGCTGCGGCATCAGCGGGGCGTTGCTGCCCTCGCTGCCGGTCGTGTCGCTGCTGCCTGCCGACTCCGAGCCGCCGCTGCCGGAGCCGCCCGAGCCGCTTGCGCCGCCCGCAGCCCCCGGTGTGCCGCCGGTGCCAGTGGCCGGTGCGAGTCCGGCGCCCGCGCGTTGCAGGTTGGCGGTGAGCAGCGTCACCTCCTGCGCGGGCAGGTTGAGCAACTGGAAGAGCTTGGTGAACGAGGCCACCGCCGTTTCGACCGGCTTGCCGCCCACCACCAGGTTGCTCACGTTGAGCTTGGACTGCGCGTCGATGATGCGGCCCGACATGAAGGCGTCGGGCAGGCCCTCGATGACGTCGCTGGAGATGTTCTTCTCGGCCGCGAGGAAGCTGGTCAGCCGGGCCTCTTCCAGCGGGATGGCCCAGGGTTCGGCCAGGTGGTCGGCGCCGCCGGCGCGGCCGTCTTCGCGCAGGATGAGGCGGGCCCAGTCCAGGGCCCCGGCCAGCACCCATGCAGACTGCACCCGCGTGCGCTCGGCCGCCTCGATCTCCACCGAGCGCCACTGCCGCCACATGGCCGCCGCCGCGAAGGTCGCGACCAGCGTGACGGTGAGCATTGCCGCCAGCAACGCCGCGCCGCGCTGGCGTGCGCTGCCGGGCCGGCTCGTGGGTGTCGGGCGCTTCATGACTTGGGCTGCGTGAGGTTGGGTCGCACCCAGTCGACGGACAGCGCGCCGGACAGTGCCGGGCCCGGCGGCAGTTCGAGCAGCAGCCGCACGCCGGCCGGCAGCGCCTCGTTGGCGCCCAGGGAATCGGCCGGGACGGCGGCGGTCCACAGGTCGTTGCGGAAGTACAGCACCTGCCAGCCGGTGACCGGCATGAGGGCGACGACGCTGCCGGCCTGCCCCGAGCCGCCGCCCGAGGTCGGGCCGCCGCTGTCGCCCATCCAGGCGGCCGCCTGCTGCCAGGCCTGCTGCCACTCTGCGCGCGTGAAGAGCGGCGGCGACTGCCAGCGGTACCAGCGGGTGGCGCCGTCGGCGTCGCTGCGCAGGGCCCAGGCCACCACCGTGATCGACGGCGTGCCCACGGTCGCGACCGTGGGGTTGTCCCAGGACGTGCTCTTGCGGGTCAGGCGCATCGCGCGGCCGTTCCAGTCGATGGCGCGGGTGGGCGGCAGCGACACGGCGTTGTCGAGGTCGCTGTTCCACTGGGCCAGCGCGCTCTGCAGGGTCAGCACCGCATCGGCGCGCGCCCGCATCTGCTCCTGCGCGCGCGACATGCCGTCGATGCCGCGCCAACTGACCACCGCCACCACCGCCAGGATGGCGATGGCCACCAGCAGCTCGATCAGCGTGAAGCCGCGGGCAGGGGCTCGGCCGCGCATCGTGGTCATGGTCAGAAGCGCCCCACGACGGTCGACAGGCGCAGCACCGGCGCCTCTTCCGCGGTGCGGACCTGCACGTCCACCCGCCGGAAATTCGGGTTCAGGGTGGCGGTGGTCGAGATGGTGACGTTGTAGGTGGTGTTGGCCTGCACGCACACCAGGCCGGAGTCGCCGACCGGCGGCATCTGCCGTGCGAGCCGGGCCTTGATCAGTTCGTTCTCGGCGCAGGTCTGGGCCAGCAGGAGGTCGGTCTCCCGCTGCGAGTTGCGCACCAGGGCCGTCGTGGCCTGCGTGCCCGCCGCCAGCGCGATGGCCACGATGCCCAGGGCCACCAGCACTTCGATGAGCGTGAAGCCGCGCGCGCGGCCCGTCGGGCGCCTCATGGCGAGCTCACGGCGAAGGGGCGCAGCCCGTCGGTGGAAACGAGCAGGCTGCGACCCGGCACGCTCTGCGCCGCCAGTGCGACCTGCTGGGCAGGGATGATGGGCTCCGGGCCGAGCTGGATGATGTTGACCCGCACGCCGTTGGCGGCCATGTCCTGCACCTGGATGCCATCGGCCATCCAGTGCGTGGGCAGGGCGCCGGGGTCCGTGCCTTCGAAGACGAAGCCGCCCTGCTCGGTGAGGTGCCAGCGCACCGGCACGCCGCTGGCCCGCGACTGCGCGCGCGCCGATTCGAACAGGGCCGCGAGCCGCTCGGCCTCGCGGTCCAGCACGGCCTGGCCGGTGTCGCGGATGGCGAATGTCACGCCCGCCATCGCCATGCCGATGATCGCGATCACCACCAGCAGCTCGATCAGCGTGAATCCGGCCGGGCGTGCGGCGCGGCCGTGCAAGGAAAAAGGATGCAACCGGCGCCTATTGCCAGCTGCCGACGTCGGCATTCTTGCCCTCGCCGCCCGGCTGGCCGTCCGCGCCGAACGAAAACACGTCGATCTCGCCCTTCACGCCGGGATTGAGGTACTGGTAGGGCTGGCCCCAGGGGTCCTTGGGCAGCTTCTCGACGTAGGGCTTCCAGTTGGGCGCGGCCGGGCCGGTGGTGGGCCGGGTGAGCAGCGCCTGCAGGCCCTGCTCGGAGGTCGGGTAGCGCTGATTGTCCAGGCGGTAGAGCTTGAGCGCCTGCATCAGGTTGTTGACGTCGGTGCGGGCAGCGGTGACGCGCGCGTCATCGGCGCGTTCGATCACGTTGGGCACGATCAGCGCGGCCAGCACGCCGATGATCACCAGCACCACCATCAGTTCGATCAGGGTGAAGGCGCGCTGCAGGTGTTGACGCGAACGGGTGGCAAATCGCTTCATGACGAGGGGAGGGTGGGGGTCGGGAATATGGCGATGCCGTCATGCGGCAGGCCGGTTCGCTGAATCATAATCCCGCGTCATGTCAGCAATTCTTGACACTTCGCCGCGCTGGCCCTCGGCCTTGGGCACCACCTGTGTGTGGGCGCTGGCGGTTGCCAGCGTGATCTTCTGGGGCCTGCGCCTGGCCGCACCCGCCGAATCCGCGGCGCCGCCGGCGCTGGTCAGCCCGCCCGTGGCGGTCGACCCCGCCGAGGTGGCCAAGGCCTTCGGCGCGACCACGGCACCGGCGGCGCTGGCGCCCGAGGCCGGCAACCGCTTCGTGCTGCTGGGCGTCATCGCCGACGGCGAGCAGCGCGGCGCAGCCCTGATCGCGGTGGACGGCAAGGCGCCGCGCCCCTACCGCATCGGCCAGCAGGTGGGCGACGGCTACGTGCTGCAGTCGGTCGACGTGCGTGCGGCCAGGCTGGGCGCGGGACCCGGCACCCCGACGCTGCTGACCATCCAGCTGCCCCAGCCGGCATCAGCCTCCGGCGTCATGACGGCCTCGCAGCGGGCGGCGGCCGGCGGCAACAACAACCGATTCGCGCCGGTCACCGCGCCGCGCTGACGCTTTCTCTTTTGCTTCAGGCCTGCAGGAAAAGGCGGTAGGCCGGATTGGCCGTTTCTTCCACGAAGGGGTAGCCCAGCGTTTCAAGAAAGGCGCCGAAGGCCTGGTCGTCCGCCGCAGGCACCTGCAGCCCCACCAGGATCCGGCCGTAGTCGGCGCCCTGGTTGCGGTAGTGGAAGAGGCTGATGTTCCAGGTCGGCTTGAGCAGGCTCAGGAATTTCAGCAGCGCGCCGGGGCGTTCCGGGAAGACGAAGCGCAGCAGCCGCTCGTCATGGGCCAGCCCGGTGCGGCCACCCACCAGGTGGCGCAGGTGCTCCTTGGCCAACTCATCGTGGGTCAGGTCGAGCGCGGCGAAGCCGTGGGACTGGAATGTGTCTGTGATGGTCTTCGACTCGCCACGCGTGGTGGTCGTGAGGCCGACGAACACATGCGCCTTCTGCGCATCGCTGATGCGGTAGTTGAACTCGGTGACGTTGCGCGAAGCACCCGGCAGGCGGCCGACCAACTCGCAGAAGCGGCGGAAGCTCCCGCGCTCCTCGGGGATGGTCACGGCGAAGAGCGCCTCGCGCTCCTCGCCCACCTCGGCGCGCTCGGCGACGAAGCGCAGCCGGTCGAAGTTCATGTTGGCGCCGCACAGGATGGCGGCGTAGCTCTCGCCGCGCGTGCCGCGCGCTTCCACGTACTGCTTGATCGCGGCCACCGCCAGCGCGCCGGCCGGCTCCACGATGCTGCGCGTGTCGATGAAGATGTCCTTGATGGCGGCGCACACCGCATCGGTGTCCACCGCGATGAACTCGTCCACCAGCTCGCTGCTCACGCGGAAGGTTTCCTCGCCCACCAGCTTGACGGCGGTGCCATCGGAGAAAAGGCCCACGTCGGGCAGCGTGACGCGCTCGTGCGCGGCCACCGACTGGATCATCGCGTCGGAGTCGTTCATCTGCACGCCGATCACGCGGATCTCCGGCCGCAGCGCCTTGATGTAGTTGGCCACGCCCGAGATCAGGCCGCCGCCGCCGATGGCGACGAAGACCGCATCCAGCGGGCCCTGGTGCTGGCGCAGGATCTCCATGGCGATGGTGCCCTGCCCTGCAATGACGTCCGGGTCGTCGAAGGGATGCACGAAGGTGAGGCCTTGCTGCCGCTCCAGCTCCACGGCGTGGCCGTAGGCGTCGGAGTAGCTGTCGCCGTGCAGGTGCACCTCGCCACCCAGCGCGCGCACGGCATCGATCTTGAGCTGCGGCGTGGTCACGGGCATCACCACCACTGCACGCGCGCCCAGCTTGTGCGCGCCGAGCGCGACGCCCTGGGCATGGTTGCCGGCCGAGGCGCAGATCACGCCGCGGGACAGTTGCTCGGGCGTGAGGTGCGCCATCTTGTTGAAGGCGCCGCGCAGCTTGAAGCTGAACACCGGCTGCTGGTCCTCGCGCTTGAGCAGGACCGTGTTGCCCAGCCGCGCGCTCAGGGCGCGCGCCGGCTCCAGCGGCGTTTCGACCGCCACGTCGTAGACGCGGGCGGTGAGGATCTTCTTGAGGTAGTCGGCGGGCGTGAGGCCTGCGGCACCCTTCGCGGATGCGGGCATCGGGGGGACTGGGGAGGTGTTCATGATGGGAGCCCGCCATGATACGAGCGCGCCACCAAGGGGCCTGGCAGGCGGCGCGCCGGAAAGAAAAAAGCCCCAAGCCTTGCGGCTCGGGGCTAAATCCACCAATTGGGAGGGTGGAGGAGACAACTTGGGCACGTCCAAACGTGCGATGAAATAGAGTATACCCTTAGCCTGTTGCGATGCAACAAGTCGTTTGATTTTTTTGCCACAAGGATCACGGATGGAATGCACAGTCAGCTGGACCGGCGGCGCGGGTACCAATTCACCCATGGGATTCGTGGCCGAGACCGGCAGCGGCCACGTCCTGGTGATGGACGGCGCGCCCGATGCGGCCCGGCCGGAGAACGGTGGCCGCAATCTCGCCCCCCGGCCCATGGAGACCGTGCTGGCGGGCGCGGGCGGCTGCACGGCCTACGACGTGGTGCTGATCCTCAAGCGTGGGCGCCATCAGGTGGAGCGCTGCAGCGTCAAGGTGACCAGCGAGCGGGCCGACAAGGACCCGAAGGTCTTCACCAAGATCCACCTGCACTTCACGGTGGCCGGCAAGGGCATCCCTGCCAGCGCGGTGGAGCGCGCCATCCATCTGAGCCACGAAACGTACTGCTCGGCCACCATCATGCTGGCCAAGACGGCGGAAATCACGACGAGTTACGAGCTGATCGAGGCCTGATCAATGCTGTAGTCGGCTAGATGCGGTGCGCGACCGTCGTCATGACCCGGGCGGCGATCCGCATCATTGCCTTGGCAGGCGGGGGGAGCTCGCTGGCGCCTGCATCGACGGCCTGGGCCGCGTGGCGGGCCTCGTCGAGCTTCATCTGGGTGACGATCGCGCGGGAGGCGTGATCGGAAGGCGGCAGCCGGTCCAGGTGGCCGTCCAGGTGCGCCTCCACCTGCCGCTCGGTCTCTGCCACGAAGCCGAGGCTCAGCGGGTCGCCCAGGCGCCCGGCAACCAGCCCCAGTCCGAAGGCGCCGGCGAACCACAGCGGATTGAGCAGCGAGGGGCGGGCGCCGAGCTCCTTGAGCCGATGCCGGGTCCAGGCCAGGTGGTCGGTTTCCTCGCGCGATGCTTCCAGGAAATGCTCTTGCAGCACAGGGTCCCGGGTGGCCGCGGCCTGGGCGGCATACAGGGCCTGGGCGCAGACCTCCCCCACATGATTCACCCGCATGAGCGCGCCGGATTCGCGCCGCTGGGCCTCGGTCATCGGCCCGTCGGGAAGCGCCGGCCTGGGCGTCGGCCGGCTCGCTGCCGGATGGGCAAAGATGGTGCGCAGGGCATCATCGGCCAGCGCAATATAGGAATCGATCGGCTGTGTCATCACCCAATTGGACTCCAATCGCGCTCGCTGGTCCGTGGAGGGGTCCTGGGTTTCACATCGTGGCAAGGAGGGGCTCTGTTTCTCTGTTGCACCACTGCAACGAAACGGCTCCCCGCATAGATATTTCGGCTGAATTCTTTTGCCCTTGCCCAGTTGCTCTGGTGCAATAGCGTCAACTTCCCAAAAGGAGGTTGGCCCGGGGTCCGGTGGGAGCACTAAGTGCCAGTCACAGTGTGAGCCCTCTGCACCGGAGCCCTATGTTTAACCTTGGAGAAACTTGCAATGAAAAAATCTCTAGTTGCTCTGGCTGCTCTGGCTGCCGCCGGTGCCGCCTCGGCACAGTCGTCCGTCACGCTGTTCGGTATCGTTGACGCCGGCATCAGCTACTACTCGAACGAGAACTACGCTGGCACGAAGGCCACCCGTACCGACCTGTCGAACTCGGGTTACAACTCGAGCCGTATCGGCTTCCGTGGTACGGAAGACCTGGGCGGCGGCCTGGCAGCTAGCTTCTGGCTCGAAGCTGCTCTGGGCAACGACACCGGCACCGCAGGCGCTGGTCCCCTGTCTGCCAACGGCGCCAGCCAGCTGTTCAACCGTCGTTCGACGGTGAGCCTGTCGGGTCGCTTCGGTGAAGTCCGTCTGGGCCGCGACTATGTCCCGACCTTCTGGAACGACACCGTCTTCGATCCGTTCGGCACCAACGGCGTCGGCACCAACGCCGTCTCCACGACCGGCGGCGGCACGCTCCTGGGCAACGCCCTGGGCCTGGCCAACAACAGCAACTACGTTCGCGCCAACAACACCGTCGGCTACTTCCTGCCGGCTAACCTGGGTGGCTTCTACGGTCAGTTCATGTACGGCCTGCCCGAGCGCGTCGAGTACGATCCTGCTGGCGCCACGCCCGCTACGACGGCTCTGACCTTCGACGGTCGTTACGTTGGTGGCCGCTTCGGCTACGCCAATGGCCCGCTGGACGTCGCGATCGCTTACGGCGAAAACGTGATCACCCGCAACTTCCAAGGCGGTGGCCGTGCTGAAAGCAAGATCGGCAACCTGGGCGCTTCGTGGGACTTCGGTTTCCTGAAGCTGATGGGTGAGTACAACCAGACCGACGTGACCTCGGACGTTCTGTTCCCCACGACCGGTACCGCCCCGAACATCGACGCTTCGAGCAAGGGCTACCTGATCGGCGCTACCGTGCCGGTCGGCCCGGGCCTGATCCGCGTGTCGTACTCGTACACCGACTACGACCTGGGCAACAACGCTGCTGATGATCCGAGCGCTCAGAAGTTCGCCATCGGCTACGTGCACAACCTGTCGAAGCGCACCGCCCTGTACGCAACCGCTGCCTACGTGAAGAACAAGGACAACAACACCCCCGCTGGTGCTGCTCTGGCCGTCATCACCGGTGGCTCGTCGCCCGGTGGCGCCATCGAGAAGTCGATGGGCTACGACTTCGGTATCCGTCACTCGTTCTAATCCCACGCTGGCCTAGTGCCAGCCAGGATCAAACGATCGAAGCCACACGATGCAAGTCGTGTGGCTTTTTTCATTGCCGCGCCGGCCCCCATGCCCGAGAGGTGACCGGGCATATGGCTTGCTCTCCGGCAACAAGATAGATACAAACCGAAACGATGCTTGCTTTCGTTCTTCGCCGCCTGGTCCAGGCTGTCATCGTGATGGTGGTCGTGGCCTTCGTGGCCTTCCTCCTGTTCCAGTACGTCGGCGACCCGGTGGTGTTCCTGCTGGGCCAGGATGCCAAGCCGGAGCAGATCCGCCAACTGCGCGCCGATCTGGGGCTCGACCGTCCCTTCTTCGTGCAGTTCTGGCACTTCCTGATCAATGCTGCGCAGGGTGAGTTCGGCCTCAGCCTGCGCCAGGGCGCAAAGGTCTCACGCTTGATCCTTGAGCGCCTGCCGGCCACGCTGGAACTGTCCATCGTGGCGGCCGTCCTGGCGCTGGTGATCGGCCTGCCGATGGGTGTCTACGCGGCGCTGCGCCGCGGCAGCTTCATGAGCCAGACGCTCATGGCGCTGTCCCTGCTGGGCGTGTCCCTGCCGACCTTCCTCATCGGCATCCTGCTGATCCTGGTGTTCTCGGTGTGGCTGGGCTGGTTGCCCAGCTTCGGCCGCGGCGACACGGTCAACCTGTGGGGCTGGACCACCGGCCTCCTGACACGCGACGGCTGGGTGCACATGGTGCTGCCCGCCATCACGCTGGCGATCTTCCAGCTCACGCTGATCATGCGGCTGGTGCGCTCGGAGATGCTGGAAGTGCTGCGCACCGACTACATCAAGTTCGCGCGGGCACGTGGGTTGTCTGACCGTGCCATCCATTTCGGCCACGCGCTGCGCAATACGCTGGTGCCCGTCATCACCATCACCGGCCTGCAATTGGGTTCGCTCATTGCATTCGCAATCATTACCGAGAGCGTATTTCAATGGCCGGGCATGGGCCTGCTGTTCATCCAGGCCGTGACCTATGCCGATATTCCGGTCATGGCGGCTTACCTGTGCCTCATTGCGCTGATTTTCGTCACCATCAACCTGATCGTCGACCTGCTGTACTTCGCCGTCGATCCCCGCCTGCGTGTCTCGGTGCGGGGCGGCCATTGACAACACAATGAGTTCCCATCGCTACCAGGCCTCCGGCCGCGCCTTTGCGCACATCGCCCGCTTCCATCCTGAAATTGCCGCGCTGCGCCGCGACCTGCACGCCCACCCCGAACTGGGCTTCGAGGAGGTCTACACCGCCGCCCGCGTGCAGGAATCGCTCAAGGCCTGCGGCGTGGACGAGATCCACACCGGCATCGGCAGGACCGGCGTGGTGGCGGTCGTCCGCGGCCGTTCCACGGCCAGCGGCCGCATGATCGGCCTGCGCGCCGACATGGACGCGCTGCCCATGCACGAGGACAACGACTTCGCCTGGCGTTCGGGCAAGAGCGGCCTCATGCACGGCTGCGGCCACGACGGCCACACCGCCATGCTGGTGGGCGCGGCGCGCTACCTGGCCGAGACCCGCAACTTCGACGGCACCGCCGTGCTGATATTCCAGCCCGGCGAGGAAGGCTTTGCCGGCGCGCGCGTGATGATCGAGGACGGCCTCTTCGACCGCTTTCCGGTCGAATCGGTCTACGCGATGCACAACTGGCCCGGCATGGCGCCGGGCACGGTGGGCATCAACTCCGGCCCGATGATGGCCGCGGCCGACCGCATCACCATCGAGGTGGTGGGCAAGGGCGGCCATGGCGCGCATGCCTACCTCACGGTCGATCCGGTGGTGGTCTCGGCGCACCTCATCACCGCCATCCAGACCATCGTCTCGCGCAACGTGCGCCCCATCGACACGGCGGTGATCAGCATCTGCGCCGTGCAGGCTGGCGACCTCGGCGCGATGAGCGTGGTGCCCGGCCGCGCCACGCTGGTGGGCACGGTGCGCACTTTCAGTGCCAAGGTGCAGGCCGAGGTGGAGCGGCGCCTGGTCGAACTGTGCGGCTCGGTGGCCGCCGGCTTCGGTGCCAGCGCCACGGTGAAGTTCGAGCGCATCTATCCCGCCACCATCAACACCCCCGCCGAGGCTCTCTTCGCCGGCGACGTGGCGCAGGCCCTGGTCGGCGCACGCAACGTCGAGCGCAACATGGAGCCCAGCATGGGCGCCGAGGACTTCTCCTTCATGCTGCAGAAGAAGCCGGGCGCCTACCTGCGCATCGGCCAGGGCGTGAAGGACGGCGCCTTCCTGCACAACAGCCGCTACGACTTCAACGACGAGATCCTGCCGCTGGGCGCCGCCATGCATGCCAGCCTGGTCGAGCAGGGCCTGCCGCTGGCCGAGCCGCGTCCAATGGAAAACGCCAAGGCTCAGGCACCAAAAATGCACGCATCATCCGCCGCACATTAATCAATCTTGACTTCTAGGAGTTAACCATGCGTTTCAAGCGACAGATCATTGCGGCGTCCGCGCTGGCCCTCGTGTCGGCCCTGGCCGGTGCGCAGACCATCCGGATCGCCAACCAGGGCGATGCGCTCTCGCTGGATCCGCATTCGCTCAACGAGTCGCTGCAGCTGAGCGTGACGCAGAACGTCTACGAGACGCTCACCGGCCGAAACAAGGACCTGAGCCTGGCGCCGCTGCTGGCCACCAGCTGGAAGCAGACCAGCCCCACCGTGTGGCGCTTCGAGCTGCGCAAGGGCGTGACCTTCCACGACGGCACCCCCTTCACCGCCGATGACGTGCTGTTCAGCCTCGCCCGCGCCGGCGGCGAAGGCTCGGACATGAACAGCTACACCAACGACATCAAGGAAACGCGCAAGGTCAACGACTACGCCATCGACATCGAGACCAAGGCGCCGTTCCCCATCCTGCCCGACGTGCTCTCGCAAGTGGCGATCATGAGCAAGAAGTGGTGCGAGGCGAACAACGCCACCAAGCCGGTGGACCGCCGCAAGGGCATCGAGAACACGGCCTCCTTCAAGGCCAACGGCACCGGCCCGTACCGCGTGCGCGAGCGTCAGCCCGACGTGCGCACCACCTTCGTTCGCAACGGCAACTACTGGGGCAAGATCGACGGCAACGTGCAGGAAGTCATCTTCACCAAGATCGGCAACCCGTCCACCCGCGTGGCCGCCTTGCTCTCGGGCGAAGTGGACGTGATGGAGCCGGTGCCCGTGCAGGACGTGGCCCGCGTCAACGCGAGCCCCAATGCCAAGGTGATCGTCGGCCCCGAACTGCGCACCATCTTCCTGGGCATGGACCAGAAGCGCGACGAGCTGCTGTACTCCAGCGTGAAGGGCAAGAACCCCTTCAAGGACAAGCGCGTTCGCCAGGCCTTCTACCAGTCCATCGACATCGAGGGCATCAAGCGCACCGTGATGCGCGGCGCCTCGCGCCCGACCGCGCTGATGGTGGGCCCCGGCATCACCGGCTTCAGCGAGGCGCAGGACAAGCGCCTGCCCTTCGACACCGAAGCCGCGAAGAAGCTGCTGGCCGATGCCGGCTATCCGCAGGGCTTCGAGGTGTCGATGAACTGCCCGAACGACCGCTACGTGAACGACGCGCAGATCTGCCAGGCCGTGGCCGCGGGCCTGGCCAAGATCAACGTGAAGGTCAACCTGGTGACCGAGACCAAGGGCACCTACTTCCCCAAGATCCTGCGCCGCGACACCAGCTTCTACCTGCTGGGCTGGACGCCGTCCACCTACGACGCCCACAACGCGCTCAACGCGCTGATGGCCACGCCCGACCCCTCGGGCACCGGCCAGTTCAACCTGGGTTCCTACAGCAACCCGAAGGTGGACGAGCTCACCAAGCAGATCCAGTCGGAAACCGACAAGACCAAGCGCGACGCGATGATCAAGGAAGTCTTCAAGATCCACGCGGACGACGTGGGCCACCTGCCGCTGCACCAGCAGTCGCTGGCCTGGGGCGTGAGCAAGAAGGTCACGCTCACGCAGCTGGCCGACAACTTCATGTTCTTCAAGTGGATGAGCGTGAAGGGCGACTGATCGCCACCCGCCGCCCGGGCTGACGCCACGGGCGGCCCGCATGCCCGCAGGCCCTCGCGCCTGGCGGGCATGTTCATTGCACGAAGAGAAGATCGCCCCTGGTTCCCCACTTGATGATCAAGCAACTCACGCGCTGGCTCGACAGCGACATCGGCTACAGCTTCCGCACTTCGCCCGTGGCCATCGCGGCGGCCATCGTCGGCGCCATCTGCCTCTTCTGCGCGGTGTTCGCGCCCTGGATCGCGCCGCACAACCCCTACGACCTGTCGACGCTGGAGCTGTCCGACGCGCGCCTGCCGCCGGCCTGGATGCCCGAGGGCAGCCGCAAGTACCTGCTGGGCACCGACGAGCAGGGCCGCGACATCGTCTCCACCCTCATGTACGGCGCGCGCATCTCGCTGGTGGTGGGCGTGGCCTCGGTGATCCTGTCGATGCTGGTGGGCGTCACGCTGGGTCTCATCGCCGGCTTTCGCGGAGGCTGGGTCGATGCCTTCCTCATGCGCCTGTGCGACGTGATGCTGTCCTTCCCGGCCATCCTGGTGGCGCTGCTGATCGCCGGCGTGGGCCGGGCGCTCTTTCCCGACGCGCACACCACCGTGGCCTTCGGCGTGCTGATCCTCGCCATTTCGCTCACCAAGTGGGTGGACTACGCGCGGACGGTGCGCGGCTCCACGCTGGTGGAGCGCAACAAGGAATACGTGCAGGCCGCGCGCGTCACCGGCGTCTCGCCGATGCGCATCATGGTCAAGCACGTGCTGCCCAACGTTCTCGGGCCGGTATTCGTGATCTCCACCATCCAGGTGGCTACGGCCATCATCACCGAGGCGACGCTGTCCTTCCTGGGCGTGGGCGTGCCGCCCACCTCGCCCTCGCTGGGCACGCTCATCAGCAACGGCAACCAGTTCCTGTTCTCGGGCGAATGGTGGATGACGGTGTTCCCGGGCATCACGCTGGTGCTGATCGCGCTGAGTGTGAACCTGCTGGGCGACTGGCTGCGCGACGCGCTCAACCCCCGACTGCGCTGAACGACATGCCCCTGCTCGAAGTCCGCAATCTCGTCGTCGAGATCCCCAGCCGCCGCGGCACGCTGCGCGCGCTCGACGACATCTCCTTTTCCATCGAGCCCGGCGAGGTGCTGGGCGTGGTGGGCGAATCCGGTGCCGGCAAGTCGCTCACCGGCGCCGCCATCATCGGCCTGCTGGAGCCGCCGGCCCACGTGGCGGGCGGCGAGATCCTGCTCGAAGGCCAGCGCATCGACAAGCTGTCGCACGAGCAGATGCGCCACATCCGCGGCAAGCGCATCGGCGCCATCTTCCAGGACCCGCTCACCTCGCTGAACCCGCTCTACACCGTGGGCCGCCAGCTGGAAGAAACGATCCGCGCGCACCTGCCGGTGACGCAGGCCGAGGCGCGCCGCCGCGCCATCAGTCTCCTGGAAGACACCGGCATTCCCGCCGCCGCGCAGCGCATCGACCACTACCCGCACCAGTTCTCGGGCGGCATGCGCCAGCGCGTGGTGATCGCCCTGGCGCTTGCCGCCGAGCCCACGCTCATCGTGGCCGACGAGCCCACCACCGCGCTGGACGTGTCCATCCAGGCGCAGATCATCAGCCTGCTCAAGCGCCTGTGCCGCGAGCGCGGCGCGGCGGTGATGCTGATCACGCACGACATGGGCGTGATCGCCGAGACCTGCGACCGCGTGGCGGTGATGTACGCCGGCCGCATCGCCGAGATGGGCCCGGTGCACAACGTGATCCACGCGGCCGCGCACCCCTACACCGCGGGCCTGATGGCCGCCATTCCCGACATGAGCGAAGAGCGCGAGCGCCTGAACCAGATCGACGGCGCCATGCCGCGCCTGAACGCCATTCCCCGCGGCTGCGCCTACCACCCGCGCTGCCCGCGGGCCTTCGACCGCTGCTCGGTCGAGCGCCCCGAGCTGATGCCTGCCGGTGCCACGCGCGCCGCCTGCTGGCTGCACGACCATGCGGTGAAGGAGGTGGCCGCATGAGCGCCGTCGCCGACGCCGTCGCCACCCGGGCGCTGGTGCAGGTCGAGGACCTGGCCAAGACCTTCGACGTCTCGCTGCCCTGGCTCAACCGCGTGATCGAGCGCCAGCCGCGCACCCTTCTGCATGCGGTGGACGGCGTGAGCTTTTCCATCGAGCGCGGCAAGACGCTGGCGCTGGTGGGCGAGTCGGGCTGCGGCAAGAGCACCGTGGCGCGCCTGCTGACGGGCCTGTACACGCCCACGCGTGGCCATGTCGAGTTCGATGGGCAGGATGCCCACGCGGCCTTCGCCTCCAGCCGCGGCCGCGCGCTGCGCAAGCGCGTGCAGATGATCTTCCAGGATCCGTATGCCAGCCTGAATCCGCGCTGGACGGTAGAGGCCATCATCGGCGAGCCGCTGCAGGAACACGGCCTGGTGACCGAGCGCCAGGCTCTGCGCGAGCGCGTGGGCGAACTGCTCAAGTCGGTGGGCCTGAGCCCGCTGGACATGGTGAAGTACCCGCACCAGTTCTCGGGCGGGCAGCGCCAGCGCATCTCCATCGCGCGGGCGCTTGCAACGGCGCCGGATTTCCTGGTGTGCGACGAGCCCACCTCCGCGCTCGACGTGAGCGTGCAGGCGCAGGTGCTCAACATCATGAAGGACCTGCAGCGCGCGCGGGGCCTGACCTACCTCTTCATCTCGCACAACCTTGCGGTGGTGCGCCATGTGAGCGATTCCGTGGGCGTGATGTACCTGGGGCGCCTGGTGGAGATCGCCGACAAGGCCAGCCTCTTCAGCGCGCCGCGCCATCCGTACACGCGCATGCTGCTGGACGCGATCCCGCAGATGCATGCCGTGGGCCGCGCCCGCACGCCGGTGCAGGGCGAGGTGCCCAACCCGCTCAATCCGCCCAGCGGCTGCAGCTTCCATCCGCGCTGCCCGCATGCCAATGCGCGCTGCAAGGCCGAGCGGCCGGCGCTGCTGTCCATCGGTGGCATCCACGTGGCCTGCCACGCGGTGGAGGAAGGCCGCATCTAGCGGCTTCGCTCGCGCGGCGCGGGCCAGGCCCGTGCACCAATTCACACAACGCCTGTGTTCCTGGTCGTCCGTGTCACGGACTGGACAAGGCGCGTCTTCGCGCCGAACGCAAGATCGCGCCCGCATCGCGACACCACGACAAACCAGGAGACAAGCCATGCGAGAAGAAGTGAAGCGGGCGCTTACGCGCCGCAAGCTCATGAGTGCCATCGCCGCCAGCATCGCCATGCCTGCGCTCGCGCAGGACAAGGCGGCCAGGCCGGCCGCTGCAGCGGCCACGGAGGCCAAGGCCCCGGCGGGCGACATCGTCATCGGCCAGAGCGCGCACCTGACGGGCCCGCTCGCGCCGACCTTCCAGGCCGTGCTGCGCGGGCAGGACATGGCGATCAAGGAGTTCAACCGCAAGGGCGGCGTGGGTGGCCGCAACGTGCGCCTGGTCACGCTGGACGACGCCTACGACCCCACGAAGACGGCGGCCAACGTCACCCAGCTGATCGAGCGCGAGGAAGTGACCGCGCTCTACGGCTTCGCCAACACGGCCGGCGTGGCCGCGGCATTGCCCATCATCGTGGAGAAGAAGGTGCCGCTGGTGAGCGTCTACACCGGCTCGCCGGTGCTGCGCGCCAAGCACAACCCCTACTTCTTCACCACCATGGCGAGCTATGGCGACGAGGTGGAGCAGATGGTGCGCAACCTCGTGACGCTGCATCGCGGCGACATCGCGCTGGTCTACCAGAACAGCCCCTTCGGCCAGCTGATGGCGCCGGTGGTGGAGCAGACCTGCAAGGCGCAGGGCGCCAACCTGGTGGCCAAGGCGCCGCTGGAAGTGAACGGCAGCGATGCGGCCGCGGCGGTGGCCACGCTGGCCGCGGGCAAGCCGCAGGCCATCATCTTCATGTCCTTCGGGCCGTCGCTGATCCCCTTCGTGAAGATCGCACGGCAGAAGATCGCGGCGCCCATCTACTGCGTGAGCATCGCCAACTCGCGCCAGCTCATCGAGGCGCTGGGCGAGGAGGCGCGGGGCCTGGCCATCGCGCAGATCGTGCCTTATCCCTTCCGCCCGATCACGCCGCTCACCCGCAGCTACCACGCCGCCATGGAGGCGGCCGAGCTGACGCCCGACTACGACCACTTCTTCGGCTACGTCAACCTGCAGGTTCTGCTCGAGGGCATGCGGCGCGCCGGCAGGGGCATCACGCCGCAGAAGCTGGTGGCAGCCATGGAAGGCATGCGCAACGCCGACCTGGGCGGCTACACGGTGGACTTCAGCCCGACCAACCACCACGGCTCGCGCTTCGTCGAGCTGGTGATGGTCGGCCCGGGCGGGCGCTACCTGCGCTGAGCCGCTACTGCTCTTCGCCCCAGGCGAAGCCGTCCCGGGCGATCATCGCGCTCGATGCGCTCGGCCCCCAGGTGCCAGCCGCATAGGTCCGCGGGCCGCCGTCGGCGCCCCAGGTGTCCAGCAGGGGCTCGACCCAACGCCAGGCTTCCTCCTGCTCGTCGCGGCGCACGAAGAGATTCAGGCGCCCGTCGATCACGTCCAGCAGCAGGCGCTCGTAGGCGCCCACGCGCTCGGAGCCGAAGCGCTTGTCGAAGTCCAGGTCGAGCTGCACGGGCGCCAGGGGGGAGGCAGCGCGCGCGCCGTGGTTGCGCCGGCGCTGGTCCTGGCCCTGCGCGAGCAGGTGCAGTTCCAGTCCGTCCTTGGGCTGCAGGTTGATCACCAGCTTGTTCGCGCTGCCGGCGGGCACCCGGAAGATGGCGTGCGGGGCCGGGCGGAAGTTGACCTCGATGCGCGCATCTCGTGAGGCCAGGCGCTTGCCGGTGCGGATGTAGATCGGCACGCCGGCCCAGCGCCAGTTGGCGATCTCGGTGCGCAGGGCGACGAAGGTCTCGGTCTTGCTCTCGGGGTCCACGCCCGGCTCCTCGCGATAGCCCACCACGCGCTCGCCGTAGGCCGTGCCGGTGCCGTACTGCCCGCGCACCGCGTGCAGGCCGATCTCCTCGGCCGTCCAGGGCTTGAGAGAGCGCAGCACCTTGAGCTTCTCGTCGCGGATGGCATCGGCGTGCGAGTTGATGGGCGGCTCCATGCCGATCGCGCACACCAGCTGCAGCGCGTGGTTCTGCACCATGTCGCGCAGCGCGCCGGTCTGGTCGTAGAAGCTGCCGCGCTTCTCCACGCCCAGGTCCTCGGCGATGGTGATCTGGATGTTGGCCACGTGCTCGCGCCGCCAGATCGGCTCGAACAGCGCGTTGCCGAAGCGCATCGCGAACAGGTTCTGCACCGAGGGCTTGCCCAGGTAGTGGTCGATGCGGAAGATCTGGTTCTCGTGCAGCACCTTCTGCACCGCGTCGTTGATGCTGCGGTTGCTCTTGAGGTCGTGGCCCAGGGGCTTCTCGAGCACCATGCGCGTGGCCGGCGTGTTCAGGCCCGCGGCGGCGATCTGCTCCACCACCGAGGTGAACAGGGCCGGCGCGGTGGCCAAGTACATGACCACGGTGTCGGCGTTGCGCGTGCGCAGCAGGTCGGCCAGGCGGGCATAGTCCGCCGGCTTGGACAGGTCCATGCGCAGGAAATGCAGCATGGAGGCGAACTCCTTGAACTCTTCCGGCGTGGGGCGCTTGGCCCCTTCCACTGCCTTGAAGCGCGACTGGATCAGCTCGCGGTACGCGTCATCCGAAAGGTCGTCGCGCGCCACGCCGATGATGCGGCCACCCTCGGGCAGGCTGCCGTGGCGAAAGGCCTGGAAGAGGGCGGGCATGAGCTTTCGCCATGCGAGATCGCCGGTGCCGCCGAAGAGAACGAGGTCGAAGCTCATGCAGGTGTCCGTGTGGCTCAGGGAAGCCGGATTCGTGCCAAGCCCGCCACTTTAACGGCACTTGCAGCTGCGCCTCTTGACCGGGCGCACGGGGTGCCGGAGCTGTCGTCAGCGCGTCACGGTGCGCACCACCCGGTCGACGTCGAAACCCAGCGAGCGCGCGTAGTCCAGCTCGGCGGCCAGGGCCGCCTCGTCCAGATGCGGCGCGCGCGAGAGCACCCACAGGTACTGCCGGTCCGGCGTGCCGACCAGGGACACCTGGTAGTCGCGGTCCAGCCGGAGGATCCAGTAGTCGCCCCAGGCGAAGGGCAGCCAGCTCAGCCAATTCGGCAGGAAGCGCACCTGCAGCCTGCCGGCGCCGGGCAGCCCCGGCACGCGCACCGGGCGGGCGATGCCCAGCGCCTCGTCGGTGCGCCCGTCTTCGCGCTGGCAGCGGTTCTGCACCCGCACGGTGCCGTCGGACAGCAGCGCGTAGTGCGCGGTCACCGGGCCCTCGCAGGACTTCTCGAAGCGGTTGGGCAGGCGCGCCTGCTCGTACCACAGGCCCTCGTAGCGCTTGAGGTCCACCGGCGCGACCACCTGCAGGTTCGCGCGCATCAGCGGCGCACCGTCCGCCGGGCCGGCAGGCGGGCCGGCGCGCAGGGCACGGGAGCGCTGGATCGCCACCAGCGCCAGGGCCCCGCCCAGTGCGAAGGCGGCGGCGAGCGTGCCGCTCGAGGGGCCGCGGGGGGCGGGCAGGCGGGGAGGGGGTGTTCTGGCCATGCTTGAACCTCCATGCATTCGTATCAGAGTGTTCGAAGCTAACCGCGGCACAGAGTATCGGCCGTCGGACTCGGAGCACAGGTTCTGTAGTTTCCCGGCGGGATAATGGCCCGCATGAACCAGCTCGAAGCCCTGCGCCAATGGACCACCGTCGTTGCTGATACCGGCGACTTCCGTCAACTCGATGCCTTCAAGCCCCAGGACGCGACCACCAACCCGTCGCTGATCCTCAAGGCCGTGCAGAAGAGCGACTACCGCCCGCTCGTCGACGAGGTGCTGAAGAAGCACCGCGGCGAGGCGCTGGACGAGATCATCGATCGGCTGCTGGTGCGCTTCGGCTGCGAGATCCTCTCCATCATCCCGGGCCGCGTGTCCACCGAGGTCGACGCGCGCCTGAGCTTCGACGCCGCCGCCACCATCGCCCGCGCGCAGCGCATCGTGGCCCTGTACCGCGCCGAGGGCATCGACACGCAGAAGCGCCTGCTCATCAAGGTCGCCTCCACCTGGGAAGGCATCCAGGCCGCGCGCGTGCTGGAAGGCCAGGGCATCCACACCAACCTCACGCTCCTGTTCTCCTTCGCGCAGGCGGTGGCCTGCGGCGAGGCGGGCGTGAAGCTCATCTCGCCCTTCGTGGGCCGCATCTACGACTGGTACAAGAAGTCGGCCGGCAGCCAGTGGAACGAGGCCGAAAGCTCGGGCGCCAACGACCCTGGCGTGAAGTCCGTGCGCCAGATCTACGAGTACTACAAGCACCACGGCATCGCCACCGAGGTGATGGGCGCGAGCTTCCGCAACACGGGCCAGATCGCCGCGCTGGCCGGCTGCGACCTGCTCACCATCAGCCCCGAGCTGCTGGCCGAACTCGCCGGCAAGCCCAACAGCGACGCGCCGCTGGCGCGCCAGCTCGACCCGCAGGCGGCGAAGGCGCGCGACATTCCGCGCGTGAGCTACACCGAAGCGGGCTTCCGCTACGCGCTGAACGAGGACGCCATGGCCACCGAGAAGCTGGCCGAGGGCATCCGCGCCTTCGCGGCCGACGCGGTGAAGCTGGAAAAGCTCATGACGGAGGCCAGCGCATGACCGTCCGCTGCGACCGCACGCCCGCCTGGCAGGAACTGCGCCGGCACTTCGACACCACGGCCCCGGCCTTCGACCTGCGCCAGGCCTTCGCATCCGACGGCGGCCGCTTCGGCCGCTTCAGCCAGAGCGCGCCGCAGGTCTTCGCCGACCTGTCGAAGAACCTGATCGATGCGAAGGCGGAGGACCTGCTCTTCACCCTGGCCCGCCAGTGCGGCCTGCAGGCGCGCATCGAGGCCATGTTCGCCGGCGAGCGCATCAACGCCACCGAGGAGCGTGCGGTCATGCACTACCTGCTGCGTGCCAGGACGGCCGCGCGCGGCCTGGCCACCGAGCTGGGCCAGGTGCATGCAACGCTGGATGCCATGCTGGCCTACGCCGAGTCCGTGCGCGCCGACCACACCATCACCGACGTGGTCAACATCGGCATCGGCGGCTCCGACCTCGGGCCTCAGATGGCGGTGCTGGCGCTCGACGAATTCGTGGCGCCGGGCAAGCGCTTCCATTTCGTCTCCAACGTCGACGGGCACGAGCTGGACGGCGTGCTGGAGGGCCTGGCGCCCGAGCACACGCTCTTCCTCATCGCTTCGAAGACCTTCACCACGGCCGAGACGATGGCCAATGCGCACTCCGCCAGGCGCTGGTTCGAACAGTCCGGCGGCAGCGATGTCGCGCGGCACTTCGCTGCGCTCACCACCAACGTGGAGGCGGCGCGGGCCTTCGGCATCGAGACCAGCTTCGGCTTCTGGGACTGGGTGGGCGGCCGCTATTCCATGTGGTCCGCCATCGGCCTGCCGATCGCACTGGCCATCGGCGCCGAGGGCTTCCGCGCCTTCCTGGAAGGCGCCCGCGCCATGGACGAGCACTTCCGCGCCGCGCCGCTGGAGCAGAACCTGCCGGTGCGCCTGGGCCTGCTGGATGTCTGGTACCGCAACTTCCATCGATTCACCAGCCGTAGCATCGCGCCCTATCACAGCGCGCTGCGGCGCCTGCCGGCCTACCTGCAGCAGCTGGAGATGGAAAGCAACGGCAAGCAGGTCGACCTGGAAGGCCAATTGCTGCCCTATGGCACCTCGCCCGTCCTGTGGGGCGAGCCCGGCACCAACGGCCAGCATGCCTACTTCCAGATGCTGCACCAGGGTACGGACGTGGTGCCGCTCGAGTTCGTGGCGGTGCGCGACCCCGCGCACGACCTCACGGGCCACCACCCGAAGCTGCTGGCCAACGCGCTGGCGCAGGCCCAGGCCCTGATGCAGGGCAAGCAGGACGCCGGAGGCCACCGCAACTTCCCAGGCAACCGGCCCAGCACCTTCTTCGTGCTGGACCAGCTCACGCCCGAATCGCTGGGGGCCTTCATCGCCATGTACGAGCACCGCGTCTTCACCAGCGGCGCCGTGTGGGGCATCAACAGCTTCGACCAGTGGGGCGTGGAGCTGGGCAAGGTGCTGGCCAAGGACATCGAGCCGCGCCTGGCCTCGGGCGACGCGAGCGGCCTGGACCCGTCCACCGCCGGCCTGCTGGCCCGCCTGCAGCAGCGCTGAGCAGGACTAGCCACCATCAATTTCGATGGTGGCCGAGTGTGTCCTCGCCGATATGATGCGCCCGGGAGCCGTCCCGGGACCCTCATGGAGAAGACGCATGAATTTTGTTCAAGCCATTCAGGTCTGCCTGCGCAAGTACGTCGATTTCGAAGGGCGCGCCGCGCGCTCCGAGTTCTGGTGGTTCGCGCTGTTCCAGCTGATCGTGCTGATCGTGGCCTCGATGCTGGGCCGCACCGTCTACACGATCGTGGTGCTGGCGCTGGTGCTTCCTTCGCTGGGCGTGGGCGCGCGGCGCCTGCATGACATCGGCAAGAGCGGCTGGTACCTGCTGCTGCACCTGTTGCCCTTCATCGGCTTCCTGGTGCTGCTGTTTTTCTGGGTGCAGCCCAGCCAGACCGAAGGCAACTCCTACGGGGTGCCGGCGCTCTGAGGCCGTCGCCGCTTCCTGCCAAGGGCCGCATCCGCGGCCCTTTTTCATGCGCGTCGCCGACCAGGCAGGGTGGCGCTTACATCCTGAATTGCACAGATCAGGGAATTCACTAGGTATTCGGTGCAAAGAAGTATTGGCGGTGACCATGTAAGTACCAAATCGCGCCGCCCGCTTCACCAGAATCCGCCCACGGCATCACCGCGACTGCCGATCCAAAGGAGACAAGTCCATGAAGGCATTTCTGAAGGCGGGCGTCACGCTCGCGATCGCCGGCGCGGGTCTGGCCGCCCACGCCGCCACCGAACTCGTCGTGGCCACCGTCAACAACGGCCACATGATCGAGATGCAGAAGCTCACGCCCTTCTTCGAGAAGGCCAACCCCGACATCAAGCTCAAGTGGGTCACGCTGGAGGAGGGCACGCTGCGCCAGCGCGTGACCACCGACATCGCCACCAAGGGCGGCCAGTTCGACGTGATGACCATCGGCCTGTACGAGACGCCGATCTGGTCGAAGAAGGGCTGGCTCAAGCCCATCGCCACCGACGCCGCCTACGACGTGGACGACCTGCTGCCCGCCATCCGCGACGGTCTGTCCAACGACGGCAAGCTCTACGCCGCGCCCTTCTATGGCGAGAGCTCCATGCTCATGTACCGCAAGGACCTGGCCGACAAGGTGGGCATCAAGTTCCCCGAGCAGCCCACCTGGGCCCAGGTCAAGGAATTTGCCGACAAGGCCAACGACCCCAAGGCCGGCGTGTACGGCATGTGCCTGCGCGGCAAGCCCGGCTGGGGCGACAACATGGCCTTCCTGACCACGCTGGTCAACACCAACGGCGGCCAGTGGTTCGACATGCAGTGGAAGCCGACGATCGACTCCAAGCCCTGGAAGGACGCGATCGACTTCTACGTCGACCTGATGAAGAAGGACGGCCCTCCGGGCGCCTCGGCCAACAGCTTCAACGAGAACCTCGCGCTCTTCAACGAAGGCAAGTGCGCGGCCTGGGTGGACGCGACCATCGCCGCCTCCTTCATCAGCGACCCGAAGCAGTCGAAGGTGGCCGACAAGGTGGCCTTCGCGCAGGCACCCACGGCGGTCACGCCCAAGGGCGCCAACTGGCTGTGGTCGTGGAACCTGGCCATTCCGGCCAGTTCGACCAAGGACGAAGCGGCGCAGAAGTTCATCAAGTGGGCCACCTCCAAGGACTACATCGCGCTGGTGGCCAAGGAAACCGGCTGGGCCTCGGTGCCCACGGGCACGCGCAAGTCGACCTACGCGAACCCCGAGTTCCAGAAGGTCGCCAAGTTCGCCGCGGCCGAGAAGAAGGCCATCGACAGCGCCAATCTCACCGACAGCACGCTGCCCAAGTCGCCCTATGTCGGCGTGCAGTACGCGGCCATTCCCGAGTTCCAGGCCATCGGCGTGGCGGTGGGCCAGCAGATGAGCGCGGCGCTGTCGGGCAAGGTCACGGTCGAGCAGGCGCTCAAGACCTCGCAGACCACGGCCGAGCGCGAGATGCGCAAGGCGGGCTACTACAAGTAAGCCGGCCGTGGCGGCCAAGACCAGGGAGGCGTCGAGATGAACCGCCTGCTGCCACGCGCACTCATGATGCCGGCGGTGTTCGCACTGCTGGCATGGATGATCGTGCCGCTGTGCATGACCCTCTACTTCTCGACGGTCAACTACAACCTCATGCAGCCCGGCGAGCGCAACTTCATCGGGCTGGAGAACTTCCACTACTTCATCACCGACCCGGACTTCTGGCCGGCGGTTTGGAACACGCTGCTGCTCATCGGCAGCGTGATCGCCATCACCGTCGTGATGGGCATCGGGCTGGCGCTTTTGGTGAACGAGCCCTTCCCGGGGCGCGGCATCGTGCGGGTGCTGCTGATCTCGCCCTTCTTCGTCATGCCCACGGTGAACGCCCTGCTGTGGAAGCACATGATGATGAACCCCATCTACGGGGTGCTGGCCAACGTGTCGAAGTTCTTCGGCGCCGAGCCGGTTGACTGGCTCACCGACATGCCGCTGTTCTCCGTGATCGTGATGGTCGCCTGGCAGTGGCTGCCCTTCGCCTGCCTGATCTTCATCACCTCGCTGCAGTCGCTGGACCGTGAGCAGATGGAGGCGGCGCGCATGGACGGCGCCAACGCCGTGCAGCGCTTCTTCTACCTCACGCTGCGCCATCTGGCGCGGCCGATGGCGGTGGTGATCATGATCGAGATGATCTTCCTGCTCTCGGTGTTTGCCGAGATCGCCATCACCACCAACGGCGGCCCGGGCAACGAGAGCACCAACCTCACCTACATGATCTTCAAGCAGTCGCTGATGAATTTCGACGTGGGCGTGGCATCGGCGGGCGCGCTGTTCGCGGTGGTTCTGGCCAACATCGTGGCGGCCTTCCTGATCCGCATCATCGGCAAGAACCTGGACTAGGAGCGCCTGCCATGAAGGAAAACACCCTCGCCATGAGCCTGCGCGCGGTGGCCGCGTGGATCTGCACGCTGCTGCTGTTCTTCCCGCTGGGCTGGGTGGTGCTCACCGCCTTCAAGACCGAGTTGCAGGCGATCCACGTGCCGCCGCTGTTCGTCTTCGAGCCCACGCTGGAAAACTTCAGCGAGGTGCAGCGCCGCAGCGACTACCTGCTGTACGCGCGCAACTCGCTCATCACCAGCCTGGGCTCCACCGTGCTGGGCATGCTCATCGCCGCGCCTGCGGCCTATTCGATGGCGTTCTTTCGCACGAGGTGGACGCGCGACATCCTGATGTGGATGCTCTCCACCAAGATGATGCCGGCGGTGGGCGCCCTGGTGCCGATCTACGTGTTGGCGCAGACGGCGGGCATGCTGGACACGCTGACGGCGCTCACCATCGTGTTCACGCTGTCGAACCTGCCGATCATGGTGTGGATGCTCTACACGAGCTTCAAGGACATCCCCGGCGAGATCCTCGAGGCCTCGCGCATGGACGGCGCCACGCTGTGGACGGAGTTCCGCCACGTGGTGCTGCCGCTGGCGGTGGGCGGCTTCGCCTCCACGGGCCTGCTGTGCCTGGTGCTGAGCTGGAACGAGGCCTTCTGGGCGCTCAACCTCAGCTCCGCCAAGTCCGGCACGCTGGCCACGCTCATCGCCTCCTACTCCAGCCCCGAGGGCCTTTTCTGGTCCAAGCTGTCCGCCGCCTCGCTGCTGGCCATCGCGCCCATCGTGGTGTTCGGCTGGTTCTCGCAGAAGCAACTGGTGCAGGGCCTCACCTTCGGCGCCGTGAAGTAAAGACAGGGAGACAGATCAATGGCTTACCTCGAACTGCAGAACATCACCAAGAGCTTCGGCGACGCGCACATCATCAAGGGCGTGAACCTGGCCATCGAGAAGGGCGAGTTCATCGTCTTCGTCGGGCCCTCGGGCTGCGGCAAGTCGACGCTGCTGAGGCTCATCGCGGGGCTGGAGCCCATCACCAGCGGCAAGCTGGTGCTCGACGGCAAGGACATCAGCCACGTGCCCTCCGGCAAGCGCGGGCTGGCGATGGTGTTCCAGAGCTATGCGCTCTATCCGCACATGAGCGTGTTCGACAACATGTCCTTCGCGCTCAAGCTGGCGAACGTGGACAAGGGCACCATCCGCGAGAAGGTCTCGCAGGCGGCCAAATCGCTCAACCTCTCGCAGTACCTGGAGCGCACGCCCAAGGAGCTGTCGGGCGGGCAGCGCCAGCGCGTGGCCATCGGCCGGGCGATCGTGCGCTCGCCGAAGGTGTTCCTGTTCGACGAGCCGCTGTCCAACCTCGACGCCGCCCTGCGCGGCAACACGCGAGTGGAGATCCACAAGCTGCACAAGACGCTGGGCGCCACCACCATCTACGTGACGCACGACCAGGTCGAAGCCATGACGCTGGCCGACCGCGTGGTGGTGCTCAAGGACGGGCTCATCGAGCAGGTGGGTTCGCCGCTGGAGCTGTACGACCGGCCGGCCAACCGATTTGTCGCGCAGTTCATCGGCATGCCCTCGATGAACATGGTGGCGGCCAACGCCGTGCCCTCGTTCTCGCAGCTCAGCGGGGGCAGGCTGCCCACCGATGGCTTCCTGGGCGTGCGGCCCGAGGGCGTGCGCGTGTACCCGCAGGGGCAGGGCACGGGGGTGCCGGGCCGGGTCGACCTGGTGGAGTCTCTGGGGGCCGACACCCTGATCCACGTGGACGTCGGCGGCACGCCGCTGGTCGCGCGCCAGAACGAACGCACGCCGCTGCGCGCGGGCGAGGGCGTGCAGGTGGAGATAGACCCCACGTCGCTGCACCTCTTCAACCACGAGGGTCGTGCGCTGCACGCCTGAGCGGCTGTTTCCTTCTTCCCTTCTCTTCGGAATCCTCCCCATGTCCTATTCGGCTGCATCCGAATTCGTGATGCTGCACCTGGGCCTCGGCTCGTTCCATCGCGCGCACCAGGCGGTGTACCTGCAGGCGCTCGCCGATGCGGGCGATGCGCGCTGGTCGCTGGTGGGCACCAACATCCGGCCCGACATGGCCGATGTGCTCGTCGCGCTGCAGAAGCAGGGCGGTGCCTACACGCTCGAGACGGTGTCCCCCGCGGGCGAGTACCGCTACCAGCGCATCGAGTCCATCCGCCAGGTGCTGCCCTACGAGCCCTCGCTGGCCGCGGCGATCGAGGTGGCCGCACATGCGTCCACGCGCATCATCTCCTTCACCGTGACCGAGGCCGGCTACTGCCTCGGCGCGTCCGGCCAGCTGGACGCCAATGCGCCGGAGATCGTGGCGGACGTGGGCAAGCTGCAGCGCGGCGAGGCGGGTAGCACCATCTATGGCGCCGTCGCTGCCATGCTGCGCGCGCGCGTCACGAGCAACGCCGGCCCGGTGACGCTGCTCAACTGCGACAACCTGCGCCACAACGGCGAGCGCTTCCGAACCATGCTGCGCACCTTCCTCGAGTTGGTGGGCGACGCGCCGCTGCTGGCCTGGATGGAAGCGCACACCCGCTGCCCCAACGCGATGGTGGACCGCATCACGCCGCGGCCGCCGCCGGAACTGCGCGAGCGGGTGCGCCGGGCTGCAGGCTGGGACGACGCCGCGCCGGTGAGCGGCGAGAGCTTCATCCAGTGGGTGATCGAGGACGACTTCGCCTACGGCCGCCCCGGCTGGGAACGGGTGGGCGTGCAGATGGTGCAATCGGTCTCGCCCTATGAAGAGGCCAAGATCCGCATCCTCAACGCCAGCCACAGCTGCATTGCCTGGGCCGGCACGCTGGCGGGCATGCGGTTCATCCACGAAGGCGCCCTCACGCCCGGCATCCGGCGGCTGGCGTACGCCTACGTCACCGATGATGTGATCCCCTGCCTCGACAAGCCCGGCGCGCCCAGCCCGGTGGACCTGCCCAGCTACCGGGACGTGGTGCTGGAGCGCTTCGGTAACGCCGCCGTCCGCGACACCAACCAGCGCGTGGCGATGGATGGCTTCTCCAAGATCCCCGGTTTCATCGCGCCGACGGTGCGCGAGCGGCTGGCGGCCGGGCAGTCGATTGCCAGCGTGGCGGTACTGCCGGCGCTGTTCCTCGGTTTCCTGCAGCGCTGGCATGCGGGCAGCCTGCCCTACGACTACCAGGACCAGGCCATGGACCCGGCGGCGGCCCATGCCGTCTGCGATGCCGCCGATCCGGTGGCTGCCTTCTGCGCCGATGCCTCCCTGTGGAACGAACTGGCCGGCGACCCGCGCCTGGTGGAGGCGGTGCGGCAGGCCACGCGGCGCCACGCCGCATTGATCGAAGGCGAAGGCGGCGCGCCATGACCGGGCGGCTCGCGCAGCGCCATGTGCTGGTCACCGGCGGTGGCGGCGGCATCGGCCTGGCGATCGCGCTAGCCTGCCTGGACGAGGGCGCGCGGGTCAGCGTGGTGGATCGTGCCGCACAGCCTCCGGAGGCAGTTCTTGCGCTGCAGGCGAAGCACGCCGGCTCGCTGCATTACGTCAACGCCGATGTGACCCGCCCGCAGGACATCGATCGCCTGCTGCGCGCGTCGATCGAGCGCTTCGGCCCGCTGCACACCCTGGTCAACAACGCCGCCGTGTTCGAACTCGCGCCGCTGCTCGAGGCCGATGCCGATTCCTTCGACCGTCTCTTCGCCGTCAACGTCAAGGCCATGTTCTTCGTGATGCAGGCAGTGCTGCGCCACATGCGCGAGGTCGGCGCCGAGGGCGCGAGCGTCATCAATTTGGCCTCGCAGGCCGGGCGGCGCGGCGAGGCGCTGGTGGCCCACTACTGCGCCACCAAGGCCGCGGTCATCAGCTACACGCAGAGCGCCGCACTGGCCATGGCGCCGCACGGCATCCGCGTCAACGCCATCTCGCCGGGCGTGGTCGACACGCTCATGTGGTCGCAGGTCGATGCCCTGTTCGCGCGCTACGAGGGGCTGGCCATCGGCGAGAAGAAGCGGCAGGTGGGCCTGGCCGTGCCCCTGGGCCGCATGGGCACGCCCGAAGACATCGCCGGCGCAGCGGTCTTCCTCGCGAGCGACGAGGCACGCTACATCACCGCCCAGACGCTGAATGTCGACGGTGGTAATGTCATGAGCTAGCCGCCATGCCTGCCACCGCCCAACCTCCACGCCGCCTGCCGCGCCAGCGCCAGCCCGAGCTGGAACGCGACTGCTCGCGCTCGCCCGAACTGGGCTACGAGACGCCCGAGGAAGCGGGCCTGGTGCGCTGCCTGCAGCACGGCTATCCCACGCCGCTGGCGCGCTGGCACTTCCACGACGAGTACGAGCTGCACCTCATTACCCAGACCGCGGGCAAGGCCTTCGTGGGCGACTGGATCGGTCCCTTTCAACCAGGCCACCTGGTGCTGTGCGGGCCGCGGCTGCCGCACAACTGGGTGTCCTTCGACGTGCCGCAGACCGGCGTGGACGAGCGGGACCTGGTCATCCAGTTCACGCACCAGCCCTTCGAGCGCGCGGCGCAAGACATCCCCGAGCTGCGCGAGGTGATGCAACTGCTGGCGCGTGCCGGCCACGGCATCGAGTTCTTCGGCATGTCGGACGTGGCGCGCGCGCACTGGGACCGGGTGAAGGCCACGCGCGGCCTGCGCCGCTTCGGCCTGTTCTGCGAGTTCCTGGCAGACCTGGCGCAGTGCACCGACTACCGCCTGCTGTCCACCGTGCAGATGCAGGGCGCCGAGGGCGATGCGCAGGTGGAGCAGATCAACGGCGTGGTCAACCGCATCATCGCCAACGTCGGCGAGCCGCTGAGCCTGTCGGAGGTGGCGCAGGAGCTGGGCATGAGCGAGAGCCGCTTCTCGCGCTTCTTCCGCCGCTCCACCGGCAACAGCTTCACCGACTTCGTGAACCACGTGCGCATCAACAGCGCCTGCCACCTGCTGATGCAGACCGATCACCTGGTGACCGACATCTGCTACCAGGTGGGCTTCAACAACGTGGCCAACTTCAACCGGCGCTTCCTGGAGATCAAGGGAATGACGCCCACGGAGTTCCGGCGCCAGGCCGAGTCGCGCTTCGCGGGCAGCCGCTAGCGCCGGCCGGGCACGGGGGTTGCATGCACCGGTGGGGTCCGCCCATCCCGGGCATCTTTGCCAATCCCACCTGCAGGAGCCGAGCCGATGAACCGCAACGACATCACCGAGAAGATCATCACCGTGAAGGTGGCCCAGGGCCTCACCTGGGACTCGATCGCGAAGAAGGTCGGCCAGTCCAAGGAATGGACCACGGCCCTGTGCCTGGGCCAGATGACCGCCACCGCCGAGCAGGCGGTCGTGCTGGGCGAGATCTTCGGCCTCACGGGCGAGGAGCAGAAGTGGCTGCAGGTGGTGCCCTACAAGGGCTCGCTGCCCACGTCCGTGCCGACCGACCCGCTGATCTACCGCTGGTACGAGATCGTGAACGTGTACGGCGCCACCATCAAGGAGCTGATCCACGAGGAATTCGGCGATGGGATCATGAGCGCCATCGATTTCAAGATGGACATCACCCGCGAGGAAGATCCGAAAGGCGACCGCGTCAACGTGGTCCTCTCAGGCAAGTTCCTCCCCTACAAGACCTACTGAACAAGGCAAGCGCGCAGCGCGCAGCCGCGCGCCGGAGCAACGCGTAAGCCGCGCACCCATGAAAAAAGCCGGGCTCTGCCCGGCTTTTTGATCTGGCTGTAACACCACTCGAAGAGCGAAGCTCTTCGAGTGAATGCCTTACATGCCCATGCCGCCCATGCCACCCATGCCGCCCATGTCGGGCATGCCGCCGCCGGCAGGAGCGTCGTCCTTCGGAGCGTCAGCCACCATGGCTTCGGTCGTGAGCAGCAGCGAAGCCACGGAAGCGGCGTTCTGCAGTGCGGTGCGGGTCACCTTGGTCGGGTCCAGGATGCCCAGCTCGAGCATGTCGCCATAGGTGTCGTTGGCGGCGTTGAAGCCGTAGTTGCCCTTGCCACCCAGCACGTTGTTCACGACCACGCTGGCTTCGCCGCCGGCGTTGTTCACGATTTCGCGCAGGGGAGCTTCGATGGCCTTGAGCACCAGCTTGACACCGGCGTCCTGGTCGGCGTTCTCGCCCTTGACCGAGTCGCCCACGGCTTGCTTGGCACGCAGCAGCGCCACGCCGCCACCGGCCACGACGCCTTCTTCCACTGCAGCGCGGGTGGCGTGCAGGGCGTCTTCGACGCGAGCCTTCTTTTCCTTCATTTCGACTTCGGTGGCAGCGCCGACCTTGATCACGGCAACACCGCCGGCCAGCTTGGCCACGCGCTCTTGCAGCTTCTCGCGGTCGTAGTCGCTGGTAGCTTCCTCGATCTGCACGCGGATCTGCTTCACGCGGGCTTCGATGTCAGCAGCAGCGCCGGTGCCGTCGATGATGATGGTGTTTTCCTTGCCCACTTCGATGCGCTTGGCCTGGCCCAGGTCG